>Ga0208823_1000206_pt1 | contig 51290 bp, 54 predicted proteins | sample AD_UKC075_MetaG_FD_184440 | JGI IMG/M metagenome (GOLD analysis project Ga0208823, IMG submission 184440) | Active sludge microbial communities of municipal wastewater-treating anaerobic digesters from USA - AD_UKC075_MetaG (SPAdes) (version 2) | ecosystem: Engineered > Bioreactor > Anaerobic >...
GAAGGTCAGCATCAGCATCACCCAGACCCAGCCGAACCGCACCACCGGGCGCAGTCCGAAGAGGATCACGCTGGAGGAGAACACGAACAGCCACAGGGCGGCGATATCGATGCGCAGCAAGTGGAAGTAGAGGGCGTAGCGGGGCAGTAACACGCTCTGCACCATGACCGCCGCGGCCAATCCCAGTAGCCCCACGATGATGTCGGTCTGCCGGTCGTGGATCGGCAGTTCCACCCGCTCGCGGCGGGCCACCCCCACGCCGGCGATCACGGCCGCGATGGGCATCAGCGCCAGGAAGCCGTTGAGGCTTCCGGCCCGGATGCTGTCGGCCACGCTCAGGAAGGTCTGGTGGAACGCCACCAGTGTCAGCAGCGCCAGGAACACCCAGCGCCAGGTGAGCAGCGACACGGTGCGCTCGCGTCGTGGCGGCGCGGGAGCCGCACCCGCCGAGGCGGCCGGCCCCGCGGTGGACGCGGCTGGAGTGGTCTGGGTGCCCGCCGGCTCAGCCGTCATCGGTTCCGCCGGAGCGTCTCCGGTTGCGCGACAGCAGACTGAACGCGGCGCCGACCACCGCCACGGCCGTCACGGCGCCGGCAGCCCACCACAGGATCCGGTTGCCGGAGCCCGAAGCCGACACGGTGACACCCGGCTGGAGGCCGACGACGACCGGTTGCTGACCCGGTGCCCCGACGAGTGCGATCCCGTCCAGTTTGGAGAATCGCCGGGGATCGGCACTCACCCACCCCAACAGCGCATCGAGTTGGTCGGGTGCGCCGTTGGAGGTGGCCACCAGCAGGGACCGCCGGCCGTCGTGGAACGCCTGTAACGCGCCGTACCGCAACTCCGGTGCCAGGGTGAGAGTGTCCGGCTTGCCATCGGCCGAGGTCCCGTCGACGGTCAGGCGTCCCTGGTCGGCGCGGATCGGCAGCGGTACATCCGGCTGGTCCCAACCGTCGGCGGAAATGATCACCGCCGGCAACTTGCCCGCCAGCGCCTCGTCGATCCCGGTGACTGCGGTGTCGATCGGCAGCGCGGACAGCCGCTGCAGGGCCACCGCAATGGTTGTCGCGCGGACCGTGTCGGCGAACGCGTCCGGCCCGATCCCGATCAGGGTCCGCGGCATCAGCGCCTGGGGCAGGGATTGCAGCCCGGCGGGGGTCGGCGGTACGGCCGCCGAACTCTCCACCGCACTGTCGCCGTCGACGGTGAGGGTCAGCGGCTGGAACTCGCCGCAGCGCCCGGTGTTGCCGGCGACGTCGAGCGAGATCCCGACGGTGGTGTAGCGCTGCAACAGCCGGTCCGGCACGTCGATCCAGCGGTCGATCAGCCCGCGGTCGTCGACCTGCCAGGTGTCGATGGTCTCCCCCCCGACGATGGCCAGCAGGCGTGCGCTGACGCCGGCGGGCAGCGGGGTGTACGAACCGATCAGGTGCACCCGGACGTTCTTCGCCGGCCGGCCCATCCGGGTCTGGTCGATCCCGATCGCGACCTGGGGAGCCAGCGCGACGGCCGAGACCACCGGCTGGCCCAGTCGGCGCAACGTGGTGACGTCGCCGGGAAGCTGTGGCGCGGTGCGCAGCGGTCCCACGACGGCCGTGGAACTCAGTGCCAGCCGGTCCAGGTCGGAGGAGAGCAGTCGCGCCTGATTGGTCAGTTCGCCCTCCGGACCCGAGATCCGCAGGTTCGGCATCTCGCCCGCCATGGGCTGCAGGGCGAGGCCGACATCGTCGCCCTGTTGGATGACGATCTGACGTTCGAACGGACCCGCCGGGGGCGGTGGCGGCACGGACGGCACCACCGCGATCTTGGTGGGCTGCTGGCCGTACCGCGCGGTCACCGCCGCCGCGAGGCGGACGGCGGCGTCCGACTCGGCCCGTTCCGGCTTGGGCGGGATCGCGATGGTGAGCCTGCGCAGGATCGGAGGCAGGAACTCGGCCACCGTGGCGGGCGGTTGTTCGTCCCCGCCGAACGTGACGGCGGCGTTGGTCAGACGAAGCGGGTTGGTGGGGTCCAGGCAGTAACCCTCCACCGGCACCAGGGAGGTACGCAGGGTGACGGTCACCGAGTTGTCCGCGATCGCGGCCCCGGCCAGCGGGATCACGATCGGCGCCACGTCGGTGGTCGGCAGCGGAATCCGGGCGATGGTGCGGTCCTGTTGCGTCACCGAAAGCGCGCCGGAACGTACGTTCACCGGGAGTTCGACCGTGGCGTTGAGAGTCAGCGGCGCCAGGCCACGCGGGACGGGGAAGGTCAACTCGGCAGTGCCCTGGGCACCGTAGAAGGTCAGTGGGGCAGGGGTGCCCATATCGGTCAGCGAGAAGACCGTTCCGCCAGGTGGCGCGGGCGCATCGGTCGGATCCGGGGCGGCGAATCCGGCCGGTGCACCCACCCCCAGGAGCCCGAACGACATCAATCCGACCAACACCACAGCTACACCACGACCGACCCCCGACATGGCCCCCATTGTGCTAGTCCCCCTCCTCGTTTCGAGCCTTCTCCGCGAACCCGAGCCACCAGTGTGCTGCTACGGGGGCGATTCAGCAGTTCAGCCCCGTTCGACCCCCCACACAGCGCAGATCCCCCGCCCGTTGCCAGGCGGAGGATCTGCTTGGGCCGAGTTTAGGAGCCGGGGAGATGCCCGTATACGTAGAACGCCAGCGCAGCCACGCCCAGAACACCGGCAGAGGCCGCGGCCACCCGCGGGCTGAAGTGAAAGTCGGGCTGTGCCGCATCGAGGGGTGCGGCCAGACGGTCGGCCCCCGGGGCTGTGTTGTCCAGTTCGACGCGTTCCAGTTCGACGCTCAGCGGTCTCATCAGATCCCCGGGGACAGCTGGCCGTAGATGACGAGGGCGGCAGCCGCGAGCAGCGTGATCCCGGCGGACGCCATCATGACCCGTCCCCCCACACCGACGTGAAAGTTCGGGGCACCTGACTCCGCACCTTCAGCCGCGGGAACGTCACGCATCGGACCCTCGGTGACGAGAGTCTCGACGACAGGTCTCTCGGCGACCAGAGATCGCCCGGAGTTGTTCGTCATAGTGGTCATCAGCGACCTCCTTTCAGCCCGGGAACCCGGTGGAGCGTCCACCGGGAGTTAGCCCATCGTTAAGTATCCGGCCGACAGTCGTTTTCCGAAATGAATCACCGGGGTCATATAGGTACTAGATCCCCCCCATTCATGCTGGGGTTTCCCCGGTCAAGTACCGCGTGCCGGATTCGCCGAGACCCATTCGGAGGTACGCACCGCTACCATCGGAACGTGCTCAGCAGTCGGATCGTCATCATCGACGACGGGAGACTCAATCGGGAGTGCCTGGCCGCCCAGCTGCGGAGCCACGGGGTCGAAGCCGACGAAGCCTGGGATCTGCCGTCGCTGTTCAGCCAGGTGGACGCCGGCGTTCCGGACGTGATCCTGCTCAATGTCGGCACCGCCGACAGTGCGACGTTGCTTCACGTGAGCGGCGATATCGATCCGAAGACCAAGGTCGTGGTGTACGGGCTGGCCATGGATCGCGAATCGGAGATCGTTGCCGCCGCCGAGGCCGGCGTTTCAGGTTTGCATCTGAAATCGGAGTCCTTCGCCGACCTGCTGGAGATGGTCCGCACCGCTGGCAACGGGCAGGCACTGTGCTCTCCGGAGGTCTCCGCGATCCTGATGAAGCGGGTTTACGCATTCGCTGCGCAGCCGAACCCTGATTCGAGTACTGACTCGCTGACCGCCCGGGAGAACGAGATCTTGGAGCTACTCGACCAGGGACTGACCAACCAGCAGATCGCCACCCGGCTGTCGGTCACACTGCACACCGTCAAGAATCACGTTCACAGCGTTCTGAAGAAACTCGGCGTCGGCTCGCGCTCCGAGGCGGTCACGGTGTTCCGAACCGCCAGGTACGCCAACTGAGATTCCGCTCAAGGCAAGCAGCGCGAGGCGATCAGAAGGACTTGCTGACCAAAGTCCAGTGGTTGAGACCGTTACGGCGGTAGGACAGCGTTTGAAGTACCGCCTGTGCCAGCGCCAGTCCACGGCCTGTCTCGGCCATCTCGTGGGGCAGGGACACGCGCTCCAACTCCACCGGACTCGGCGGTCCGTCATCGGTGAAGTTGACCCGGACTTCGCTGAGGCCCACGCGGGCCTCCATCCGCATCCAGACCGGGGACTTCGCACCGGAGTGCTCGACGATGTTGGCCGCGATCTCCGCAGCGGCAATCCCGACTTCCATACGAACGGCGCCGGGCACGTGGAAATTGACCGCCCACATCCGGTCAAGGATGTCCTCGACATCGTTGAGAGTGGTCCACCCGGTGGTCGAGTCGTACACCCAGGGTTGGCCCATCATGCTGACGACAATGCCAGCTTTCGCGATCACTTCCTATGGGAAGGAGGAGCGATCATGGAACTAGATCCCGGGCTCGAATCGCTTGCTGACCAGAGTCCAGTGATTCAGCGCATCCCGTTCGTAGATCAGCCGGTCCAGCACGGCCTTGGCCAGTGGCAAGCCACGCCCACGTTCGGCCATATCGTCGGGCAGCGACACAGCGTTCAAGTCCAGATGGAACGGGCCACCGTTGTCGGTGAACTCGACCCAGACTTCGTTCGCCAGCACCGTGATCTCCATCGCGACACGCAGGATCTTGCCGGCCCCCGCATGTTCAAGGATGTTGGCGCCGATCTCGCCGGTCGCGATGGCGATCTAGGTCCGGACCATTTCGGGAATATGGGGATGAGCGGACCAGACCCTGGCAAGTAAGTGCTCAATCTCCGCGAGCGCATCCTGGCCGGAGTCCACCTCGAGACGGTACGGGTCAGGTCGGGTCATCAAAGGCGCTGTCGGCGTGATCGTAGGATTTCAGCACCCGGTTCAGGTTGGTCAGTTCCAGAACTGCCACCGCCTGTTCTCCGGGCGCTGCGATCCTCAGATCCCCGCCGGCTTGCCGCGCCACCTTCAGCCCGGAGATCAGAGCACCGAGCCCCGACGAGTCGATGGAGTCGACTCCGGACAGGTCCACCACCAGCCGGGAGTTGCCCTCACGCACCAAGGAGTGCAACTGCTCTCGCAGATCAGGGGCGGCAACCATGTTGAGACGGCCCGTCGGGCAGACCACCAGCACACCAGATGCAGATGTCCGCGTCGGCCATTCCGTCATTTCGAGGATCCTTCCGTAAACCTTGGCCAGAGCATAACCGCACTCATGTGACGGCGGTCAGGATAGACGTCACCGCGACAGGAATCGAGGCACGATCACCCCCGCCGCGATGACGACGACGAAAGCGCCCACCGCCGTCGGGCGGTGGGCGCTTTTCGAAGGCCGTGCTCTACCGGGCCCAGTTCTACCGGGCCCCGCTCTGAGGCGCTACTTGGCCTTTTCGAGGACGTCGACGAGCCGCCAGCGCTTGGTGGCCGACAGCGGACGGGTCTCCATCAGCGAGACCCGGTCGCCGATTCCGGCGATGCCGTTCTCGTCGTGGGCCTTGACCTTCTTGGTGGTGCGGATGATCTTGCCGTACTTCGGGTGCTTCACCCGCGACTCGAGTTCGACGACGATGGTCTTCTCCATCTTGTCGCTGACCACATAGCCGATCGCCGTCTTGCGAGCACCACGCGGCTTCTCAGTAGCCGGGGTGTGCTTGGGGCCCTTGGCCTCCCCCGCCGTGGACGTCACGGCCGTTGCGTTGTCTGCCATTAGGAATCCTCACCGCCGGGTCCGGCGGCCAGACCCAACTCACGTTCGCGCAGCACCGTGTAGATGCGCGCGATCTCCTGACGAACCGTCCGCAGCCGGCGATTGTTCGCCAACTGGCCGGTGGCGCTCTGGAAGCGCAGGTTGAAAAGCTCGACCTTGAACTCGCGAAGCTTCTCGGTCAACTCCTCGTCGTTGAACTCGCGCAATTCTCCGGCGCTGGTACCCACTGCCATCAGAACTGCTCCTCTCGCGTCACGATGCGTGCCTTGATCGGCAGCTTGTGGATCGCCCTGGTGAGCGCAGCTCTGGCGATCTCCTCGTTGGGGTAGCTCAGCTCGAAGAGCACCCTTCCGGGTTTGACGTTGGCCACCCACCACTCCGGCGAACCCTTGCCGGAGCCCATCCGGGTCTCGGCCGGCTTCTTGGTCAGCGGACGGTCCGGGAAGATGTTGATCCACACCTTGCCGCCACGCTTGATATGGCGGTTGATGGCGATACGGGCGGATTCGATCTGCCGGTTGGTGATGTAGGCGTGCTCCAGAGCCTGGATACCGTAATCACCGAATGACACGCTGGTGCCGCCACTGGCGATCCCGCGCTGCTGGGGATGGTGCTGCTTCCGGTGCTTGACTTTCCGGGGGATCAACATGATCTAGTTCTCCGTGTTCTCAGCAGTCGCGGTGACCGGTTCGGCCGCGGGGGCTTCCTCGGTCGCGGCCCGGCCGGCTTCGGTGCTGGTCGCGGTGGTACCCGAGGAACCACTGCGGCGCGGACGGGTGCCGGACGGACGCTCCCGACGGGGCCGGTCGGCACCGGACGGGACCGAGGCCGACGCCTCCCGCTTGCCGCCGACGACGTCACCCTTGTAGATCCAGACCTTCACGCCGATCCGGCCGAAGGTGGTCTTGGCCTCGTACAGGCCGTAGTCGATATCGGCGCGCAGCGTGTGCAGCGGCACCCGGCCCTCGCGGTAGAACTCCGAGCGGCTCATCTCAGCACCGCCGAGACGGCCCGAGCACTGCACCCGGATGCCCTTGACATTGGGCTGACGCATCGCCGACTGGATGGCCTTGCGCATCGCGCGGCGGAACGCCACCCGGTTGCTCAGCTGCTCGGCCACACCCTGCGCCACCAGCTGCGCCACCGACTCGGGGTTCTTGACCTCGAGGATGTTCAGCTGGACCTGCTTGCCGGTGAGCTTCTCCAGGTCGGTCCGGATCCGGTCGGCCTCGGTACCGCGCCGGCCGATCACGATGCCGGGACGCGCGGTGTGGATGTCCACCCGAACGCGGTCACGGGTGCGCTCGATCTCGACGTCGGCGATACCGGCCCGCTCCAGGCCGGAGGCCAGCAGCCGCCGGATCGCCACGTCTTCCTTGACGTAGTCGGCGTACTGCTTGTCGGCGTACCAGCGGGACTTCCAGTCGGTGGTGATCCCGAGGCGGAAGCCGTGCGGGTTGATCTTCTGGCCCACTACTCCGAGCCTCCCTTCGCTTCGTCGGAAGCCTCAGCAGTCTTCTTGGGGGCGGCCTCCTTGGCCGTGCTTGTCGCCGTCGCGGCAGCCTTGCTGCCCTGGGCCCGCCGCGAACGGCTGGACTCCGTCGTCCGGGCGCCACGCGGCGGCCGGCTCTCCACGATCACGGTGATGTGGCTGGTCCGCTTGCGGATCCGGTAGGCACGGCCCTGGGCGCGGGGCTTGATGCGCTTGGCGGTCGGGCCCTCGTCGGCGTAGACCGTGGCGACCACCAGGGTGCGCGGATCGAGACCGTTGTTGTTCTGGGCGTTGGCCGCCGCGCTGGCGATCACCTTGGCGACCGGCTCGCTGGCCGCCTGGGGGGCCCAGCGCAGGATGTCGAGAGCCTCCTCGACGGACTTGCCACGGACCAGGTTGATCACCCGGCGGGCCTTGCTCGCCGAGACGTGCACGTAGCGCGCCACGGCGGAGGCCGAAGGATATTCAGTCGTCGTCGTCATCTCTACCGCCGCTTGCTCTTCCGGTCGTCCTTGATGTGGCCTTTGAACGTCCGCGTCGGGGCGAACTCGCCCAGCTTGTGGCCGACCATCGCCTCGGTGACGAACACCGGCACATGCTTGCGGCCGTCGTGGACGGCGAAGGTGTGACCGATGAAGTCCGGGATGATGGTCGAACGACGCGACCAGGTCTTGATGACCTGCTTGGTGTTCTTCTCGTTCTGAACGTCGACCTTCTTGAGCAGATGGTCGTCGACGAACGGACCCTTTTTCAGGCTGCGTGGCATCTTTACCTACTCCCGCCTAGCGCTTCTTGCCGGTGCGCCGGCGTCGGACGATGAGCTTGTCGCTCTGCTTCTTACGTTTACGAGTGCGGCCCTCGGGCTTGCCCCATGGGCTCACCGGGTGACGGCCACCGGAGGTCTTACCCTCACCACCGCCGTGCGGGTGGTCGACCGGGTTCATCACGACACCGCGGACGGTGGGACGCTTGCCCTTCCACCGCATCCGGCCGGCTTTACCCCAGTTGATGTTGGCCTGCTCGGCATTGCCGACCTCACCGACCGTGGCACGGCAGCGGACGTCGACCCGGCGGATCTCACCGGAGGGCATCCGCAGCGAGGCGTAGGCGCCCTCCTTGCCGAGCAGCTGGATGCTGGCACCGGCGGAGCGGGCCAGCTTGGCGCCGCCGCCCGGGCGCAGTTCCACGGCGTGGATCAGCGTGCCGGCCGGGATGTTGCGCATCGGCAGGTTGTTGCCGGGCTTGATGTCGGCGTTCGGCCCGCACTCCACGACGTCACCCTGCTTGAGCCCCTGCGGCGCGATGATGTAGCGCTTCTCGCCGTCGAGGAAGTGGAGCAGGGCGATGTTGGCGGTGCGGTTCGGGTCGTACTCGATGTGCGCGACCTTGGCGTTGACGCCGTCCTTGTCATGACGCCGGAAGTCGATCACCCGGTAGGCGCGCTTGTGGCCACCACCCTTGTGCCGGGTGGTGATCCGGCCGTGGGCGTTGCGGCCGCCGGTGCCGTGCAGCGGGCGGATCAGCGACTTCTCCGGGGTTGATCGGGTGATCTCGGCGAAGTCGGAGACGCTGGCACCGCGGCGACCGGGGGTCGTCGGCTTGTACTTGCGAATTCCCATGTCTGGTCCTCGAGTCCTCTTGGCTCTCTTGGGGATCCCGGCTTAGGCCGGGGCTCCGAAGATGTCGATCGGCTTACTGCCGGCCGCCAGCGTCACGATGGCGCGCTTGGTGTCCTTGCGCTTGCCGAAGCCGGTGCGGGTGCGCTTGCGCTTACCCGGGCGGTTGGCGGTGTTCACCGAGGCCACTTTCACCGAGAAGATCTTCTCGATGGCGATCTTGATCTGCGTCTTGTTCGAGTCCGGGTGGACCACGAAGGTGTAGACGTTGTCCTCCAGCAGGCCGTAGGACTTCTCCGAGATCACCGGTGCCAGGATGATGTCGCGCGGGTCGGTCACGGTAGCCATCAGGCCGACACCTCCTCGGTGGTCTTCGAATTGTGCGCGATGTAGGCGTTCAACGCCTCGACGCTGAACACCACGTCATCGGCGTTGAGCACGTCGTAGGTGTTGAGCTGGTCGGGCGAGATCACATGCACGCCAGGCAGGTTGCGAACGCTCTTGGCGCCCGCCTCGTCGCTGCGCCCGATGACGACCAGCAGTTTGCGGCGGTCGGTGAGCGTGCCCAAGAACGCCTTGGCACTCTTGGTCGACGGGGTCTGCCCGTTGATCAATTCGGTGACCGCATGAATCCGCTCATTGCGGGCCCGGTCGCTCAGCGCGCTGCGCAGTGCGGCCGCGATCATCTTCTTCGGGGTGCGCTGGCTGTAGTCACGCGGCTGCGGGCCGTGCACCGTGCCACCGCCCTTGAACTGCGGCGCGCGGGTCGAACCCTGCCGAGCCCGGCCGGTGCCCTTCTGCCGGTACGGCTTCTTGCCGCCGCCGGAGACCTCACCGCGGGTCTTGGTCGCGTGGGTGCCCTGCCGCATGGCCGCCAACTGAGCGTTGACCACCTGGTGCATCAGGGCGATGTTCGGTTCGGCGTCGAAGAGTTCGGCCGGCAGTTCGACACTGCCGTTCTTCTTGCCGTCCGGGGTGTGGACGTCGATTTTCAGAGTCACTTCTCACCTCGCTTGACCTCGCCACGTTTGACAGAGGTGCGGACCATCACCAGACCGCCGGTGCGACCGGGGATCGCACCCTTGATCAGCAGTACGCCGTTCTCGGCGTCCACCTTGTGCACCACCAGGTTCTGGGTGGTCACCCGCTCATTGCCCATCCGACCCGACATCCGGGTGCCCTTGAACACCCGGCCGGGGGTGGAGCAGCCGCCGATGGAACCCGGACGACGGTGCACTGCCTGGGCGCCGTGGGCGGCGCCCTGGCCGCGGAAGCCGTGCCGCTTCATCGTGCCGGCGTAGCCCTTGCCCTTGGAGGTGCCGGTGACGTCGACGTAGTTGCCCGCCTCGAAGATCTCGGCGGTCAGTTCCTGGCCGACCTCGTACTCGGCGGCGGCAGCCTCGTCGTCCAGGCGCAGCTCGGCCAGGTGCCGACGCGGGTTGACCCCGGCGGCGGCGAACTGGCCGGTGACCGGCTTGGTGACCTTGCGGGGGCTGATCTCACCGTAGGCAAGCTGAACGGCGCTGTAGCCGTCCTTCTCATTGGTGCGGATGCGGGTCACCACGTTGGGGCCGGCCTTGACGACGGTGACCGGAACGACCCGGTTGTTCTCGTCGAAGACCTGAGTCATGCCCAGCTTGGTGCCCAGAATTCCTTTGCGAGCCATAGTTATTCGACCCCTACTGGATATTCACGTCGACGCTGGCCGGCAGGTCGATGCGCATCAGCGCGTCCACCGTCTTCGGCGTCGGGTCGAGGATGTCGATAAGGCGCTTGTGGGTACGCATCTCGAAATGCTCCCGCGAGTCCTTGTACTTGTGCGGAGAACGAATAACGCAGTACACGTTCTTCTCCGTCGGCAGCGGCACCGGGCCGACCACGCTGGCGCCGGTACGGGTCACCGTCTCCACAATCTTGCGCGCCGAGGCGTCAATGGCCTCATGGTCGTAGGCCTTCAGCCTGATGCGGATCTTCTGTCCCGCCACGCTTCTCCTACCTTCATTCCTGGTGGTGCCGCACCTGAGGCACATTCGCCTTCAGGCGCTGGCTTCCGCCGCCGCTGTTTACCTGTCCTGGTCCATCAACCGACCCCGCAGTATCTCGCTGACGAGTGCGGGGACCGGACGCGCCGGTGTCGGCGCTGGTCGCATACCCTGCGCTGGACCGCTCCGCGGTGAGGCGAAGCCTGCTCAGGGCAACCCGTACAGTATGCCTGATGGTTACGCCGGCTCCAAATCCTGGTCCGGCAACGGTATGCCGTCGCCCGAACTTCGACGCGATAGATTGCCACCACAGTGCTTGAGGCCGATGGTGCGCTCAAGCAGGGCTCGAAACGAACGCGAGGCAGCAATGATGTACTTCTTCTACGGTCACACTCACAGCTACCTCGACATCACCGACCAGGTCCTGCGATTCTGCTGCGACGGCGATCGGATTTTCATCCCGGCCAGCGACACCGTCCGCGCCGACATGTTCTCCGACCCGGCATATGGGCATGTCAAGCAGATCGTGGTGATCGCCGAAAGTGACGGGGTGCGGACGTGTCGCGCCTATCCAGGCGGCACGCCGGTCGATCTCCGGCTACCCGCTGAGGTGCCGCGCCCGACCCGCAGTCGGCCCGTGGCTACCTCGGGTCCGGCCGAGGAGACCGTCACCCGGATTCACGAGCAGCTCCATTTCATCGGCGGTCGGCTCACCGATGAACTACCCGAGCAGACGATGATCGCCCGCTTTCTCGATCCGGGTGCCACGGTCCTGGAGATCGGCGCCAACATCGGGCGCAGCACCCTGATGATTTCGTCGATCCTGACCGACTCGGCGAATCTCGTGACGATGGAGTGCCTGCCGCCGGCGGTGGAAATCCTGCGGTGCAACCGCAGGGCCAACGACTTTGCATTCCGGATCGAGCCTTCGGCGCTGTCACGTCGTCCGTTGATCCAGCGCGGCTGGGAAACGATGCCGTCCGACGGGGTCCCGCCGCCCGGCTGGCGAACGGTATCGACGATCACCTTCGGTGAGCTCGTCGCGAAGTATGGGATGGCCTTCGACACCGTGGTCGCCGATTGCGAGGGTGCGCTTTTCTACATCCTTAAGGACGATCCCGACATGCTCGACGGCATCACCAAGGTCATCCTCGAAGCGGACTACCCGAACATCGACCACAAGCGAAGCGTCGAGGAGGTGTTCGGCCGCTACGGTTTAGCCCGGATCCATTCCGAGCCGCTGGTGACCGATTGGAATCACCCGTTCCCCGAAGAGGTCGCGGCCAGCTTCTTCGAGGTGTGGGCTCGACACTGACGAAGCCTCATCCCGGGCATTTCGCAAGCGCGACCCGGTAGGCCCCTTGGTAACCTCAGTCACGCCATCGCGGATCGAGTGGCGCCACGAAATGTCGTCATCAACAGCGGATGCCGGATCTCGGCCGACTGTGGGCAGGACCGAAATGACCAATCAGAGCGACGCTCATGTCCGCAGAATGTTGCGGCGGGTCGTGGCACCCCGGACCGTCGCGCGGATGGGTCTGGTGCTCGACGAACTCGATGTCGGCCTGGTGGCCTTCGACGCCAGTCGGGACAACTGCTACGTCAACGAAGCCGCCTCGGAACTGCTGGGCATCCCGGCCGGGCCGACGGCCGCCAGCACATGCGGCGCCGTCATCTGCAACATGGCTGGGCGTGCGATCAACACCGAAGACACCGCTGATGTGGCCGCCGCCCTCAAGCCCGGCTCGGATATCGAGTTGAAGGCGACGTGGGTGCTCTCCGGGACACCCACCCACCTCGGGGTAACGTCAAAGCCTGCACAATGGCTGGGCGGGCGGATCTGGACCTTTACCGACAACTCCCGTATGGCGCAGGCCATAGACTCCGCCGACCGAGCCAACTCGATGCTGCGTGCCAGTTCGGATGCGATGTTCGACCCGCAGGTGCTGTTGGAGGGTGTCTGGCGCGACGACGTCGTCGTTGACTTGGTCTACCGGGACGTCAACAAGGCGACATGCGAGTATCTCGACCTGACACGCAACGAACTGCTGGGCCACAGCCTGCTCGAATCGCTGCCCACGATCGGCGGGGTACTCCTTGCGCACTACACCAGCGAACGCAGCAACGAACCTCTGATCCTCGACGCGTTCCCCTATCACCGCGAAGACGGCGACACCTACTCCTTCTACGACGTGCGGGCCAACCAGATGCAGCCCGGCTGGATTGCGCTGACCTGGCGTGATGTGACCGAACGCTTTGAACTCACCCAGCGGATCGCCCGGTCCGAGCACCGGTTGAAGGCCGAATTGGCGAGTGCCGCGGAGTACGTGGCGTCGATCCTGCCCGAGGATCTCGACGGTCACGTGCAGGTGTCCTCACGTTTCGTGCCCTCCCGCCATCTGGGTGGCGACTCCTATGACTACCAGTGGATCGACGACGACCATCTGATGGTCTACCTGGTCGACGTGTCCGGCCACGGGGTCGGCCCGGCGATGATGTCGGTGTCGGTGCACAATCTGCTGCGCTCGGGAACCTTCGACAACGAACTCCTGCTGCAGCCCGACGCCGTGCTCGGCGAACTCAACCGGTTGTTTCAGATGGAACGGCAGGCCGGTAACTACTTCACCATCTGGTACGGCGTCTACCAGGCCTCCACCCGAAACCTGCGGTTCGCCAGTGGCGGCCACCCGCCCGCGCTGGTGTTCGCCGACGGCCGGCTGGACGCGGAGCTGAACACCGACTCGCTGCCGATCGGCATCATGGACGGGACCGAATTCACCACGGGCAGTTACGACGTGCCGCCCGACGCCGACATCCTGCTCTACAGCGACGGGGCGTTCGAATTCACGCTGACCGACAGTGCCTACTGGACGCTGCCGGGCTTCATCGAGGTGTGCGCCAGCGCTGCCGCCACTCCGAACTGGACCCTGGACACCCTGATCACCGACCTGCTCCGCGAAACCGACTCCGAGGATTTCGAGGACGACTGCACGCTGGTGCGCCTGACGATCCCCGAGTAGGTCAGCCGTTCCAGAAGCCGCACCGGTGCCGGGCGGCGAAGTCCCCGGTCACGACGGATTCCCCGGTTTGCAGCGTCATCCGCTGTGGCTCTTCGGGATTCAGCGCCGGCCACCGGGGCTGCCCGTCCGCATCGGGCGACCCGGTGCGGACGAAGGCGCTCCAGTAGTCGATCATCTGCTCGGAGAGTTGCTGTTGGGCCGGGGTGAGTTTCGGGGCGCCACCCATGTTGAAGAGGTAGCGCAGTTCCAGCGCGTGGCCAGCACCGGGCGGAAAAGGCGTGTGCCGCAGGGGTTCCGGCGCCGGGGCGTTGCGGTCGTTGAACTCGTAGGCGAACACCGGCGCGCGCCGCGCCAGATCGGTGGCGAGGGCGTCGATGGGGCAGGCGAACACTCCGTCGGTGACCGCGGCGGCGTAGGCGAGTCCGGTGCTGCCGTCGTAGCGGTGCAGGGGGTACTCCTCGGCCACCGCGCCCGCCCGCGGGCCGAAGGTCTGCCGCAGCAGGGCGGGGTACGGCGGCAACGTCTTGTGGCGCAGATAGCTGATCGCCACGAACACGGTGAACTCGTCGGCGGTGCTGCCGATCAGCACCGGGACCCGCTCGATCCGCCGGCCCTCGCCGGCGGCCACCGGCGGGGCGACGGGGAGTCGTTCGGTGCCGGTGACCGGGCCGCTGATCACATTGTTGGCTCCGATGGTGACGTAGCCGGGGCCACCCTCGAGGCGGGCGGCGGGCAGCGCCAGCAGACAGGCGCCGGCGGTCGCCGGGTCGGCACAACCGGCCTGCGCGGCGAACGCCACACTGACCCGCTTCGCCTCCGGCAGGGCGGCCTGGGCCTGACACGGCCCGCTCTGCATGATGGCGGCCCGGAACAGCCCCCACGATTCCGGGGCCACCAAGTGGTTGCAGACCGACATGGCGCCCGCCGACTCCCCCGCGATCGTCACCCGCTCCGGGTCGCCGCCGAAGCGGTCGATGTTGTCGCGCACCCAGCGCAGCGCCTGCTGCTGGTCGGCCAGGCCGTAGTTCCCGGGGTCGGGCGCCCCGCCGGACGCATCGCTGCGGGCAAGTGCGGGGTGGGCCAGAAAGCCCAACGCCCCCAGCCGATAGTTGACGGTGACGACAACGATATCGCCGCGGGTGGCCAGCCAACGGGCGTGGTAAAGGTCGGAACTGCCGTTGAGGAACCCGCCGCCGTGGATCCAGACCATCACCGGCCGCCGGGACTCGGGGGTGGCTCCGGCCGGCGTCCAGACCGACAGGTTCAGGCAATCCTCGCTGGTGGGCAGCCCGTAGTCGGGGTCGATGCGGATGTCCTGAATGCAGCGCAGACCGGGTTTGGTGGCGTCCCGAACGGCCCGCCAGGGCTCGGGGGCTACCGGCGGCTGCCAGCGCAGGGCGCCGACTGGGGCGGCCGCGTAGGGGATGCCCTGGAAGAGTCGGTATCCACCCTTCTGATCGCCGGACGCCTCTCCCGGCATGACGGCGCCGCGCACCGGTCCGGCCGTCGTCGTCACCACCGCCGGGTCGCCGGGAACGGCCGGCGACGCCGGGCCGCACCCGATGACCACGGTGACGGCGAGCAGCGCCGCGGCCAGCCGGATGCGGCGCGCACGGAACGTCACGACGGCCAGCGTAAGCGAAGTTAGGAGAATTGGGCCCGGGAGCTTTCTTTCGCGGGGATCATGGGCGACACTGATTCCTGACACCCGTCAAGTTTCTGACGTTCCCCGACACCAGCCGCAGCGCGAGGAGTTTTCGATGAGTACCCGGATCATGGACCCCGCCGCCAGGGTTCTCGCCAATCCGCAGGCCTACACCAATGAGAAGACCCTGCACGAGGCCCTGACGCACTGTCGCAAGCACGCCCCGGTGTCCTGGGTCGATGTGCCTGACTACCGACCGTTCTGGGCGGTCACCAAGCACGCCGACATCATGGAGATCGAGCGGCAGAACGACCTGTTCACCAATGACCCGCGCCCGCTGCTGGCGATCGCCGAGGCCGACGACGCGCTGCGCCGGGATATGGAGGCCGGCACCGGTCTGCGCACCCTGATCCACCTCGACGACCCGCACCACCGCGATCTGCGCAAGATCGGCGTGGACTGGTTCCGGCCCAAGGCGATGCGCGCCCTGAAGACGCGCTGCGACGAGTTGGCCAAGGTCTACGTCGACAAGATGGCGGAGAAGGGCGGGGTCTTCGACTTCGCCACCGAGATCGCGGTGAACTACCCGCTGTACATCATCCTGTCCATGCTGGGCCTTCCCGACTCGGACTTCCCGCGGATGCTCAAGCTGACCCAGGAGATGTTCGGCGGAAACGACCAGGAGTTCCAGCGCGGCGGCGGCGTCGAGGACATGCTCGCGGTGCTGCTGGACTTCTTCAACTACTTCATGGCGCTGACCAAGTCGCGCCGCGAGAACCCCACCGAGGATCTGGCGTCGGCGATCGCCAACGCCACCATCAACGGCGAGCCGCTGACCGATATGGACACGCTGTCCTACTACGTCATCGTCGCCAGCGCCGGGCACGACACCACCAGCGCGGCGATCGCCGGCGGCCTGCTGGCGCTGCTGGAGAACCCCGACCAGTTGAACCGGCTCAAGAACGACATGTCGCTGATGCCCACCGCCGTCGAGGAGATCATCCGCTGGGTGGTCCCGGTCAAGGAGTTCATGCGCACCGCCCAGGCCGACACCGTGGTCCGCGGGGTGCCGATCGCCAAGGGCGAGGCGGTGCTGCTGAGCTACGTCTCGGCCAACCGCGACGAGGACGTCTTCACCGACCCGTTCCGCTTCGACGTCGGCCGCGACCCCAACAAGCACCTGTCCTTCGGCCACGGCGTGCACTTCTGCCTCGGTGCGGCGTTGGCCCGGATGGAGATCAACAGCTTCTTCACCGAATTGGTGCCGCGGATCACGTCCATCGAGCTGGCCGGCGAGCCCGAGACGATGGCGACCACGTTCGTCGGCGGCCTCAAGCACCTGCCGATCCGCGTGGAGCTCACCGACTAACCGCGAGATCGACCTCACGGCTGTTCCCGCCCGCCCGACCACGACCCTGGTGTCGATCTGGCGGGGTTCAGCGGATGAACTCGGCGGCGCGGTGCGCCGTCATCGCGATGGTGGCATGCGGGCCGCGGCGCGGGATGCGGGCCAGCACCGAGCCGTCGGCCACCCACAGCCCGGCGACGCCGCGCACCCGGCAGCGCGGGTCCACCACCGCGTGCTCATCCCCGTCCGCGCCCATCGGCGCGGTACCGCACAGGTGCTGCGAGGTGGACCAGACCGGTTCGCCGACATCGACGATCTCGCGGACCAGCTCGCACCCGTGCCGCAATACGGTGAGGTCGGCCGGTTCGGTGTCGTAGCGGTGCTCGATCCGCGGCGGGGCCGACGGGTCAGTGCCGGCCAGGGCGACGGTGCCGTGTGCCCGCGGTCGGGTCAGGGTCACGCCGATGTTCGGTGCCGCGCCGAAGCCGGTGGTGTAGGGCCGCACCTCCAGGTCCGAGGTCACCAGCACCGCCTCCAGCACCGGTCGGTGGCCGTCGGCCACAGGGTGCCGCAGCGGCAGCAGCCATTCGGGGTGGTCCCAACTGCGTTGTCCCACCGGCAGATCCGCGACGACGGGGATGCCGAGCGCACGCAGCGGCCCGGCCGGACCGATCCCGGAGAGCATCAGCAACTGAGCCGACACGATCGCTCCGGCGGCCAGCGCCACCCGGTCGGCGGGCAGGGTCACCGGACCGTCCGGGCCGACGGCGTCGACCCCCGTCACCCGGCCCGCGACGATCCGGATCCCGGTGGCCCGGGTGCGGCAGCGCACGGTGAGGTTGGGCCGCTGGGTCGCCGGCTGCAGGAACACCGCACCCGGCCCCAGCCGGCGTCCGCCGGTGATGTTCAGCGGCACCGCGGCGACACCGGTGCCGTCCCGGGCGAGAGTGTCCAGCCACGAGTATCCGGACCGTTCGGCGGCGCGGATGAACGCCGTTGTGGCCGGGCCGAACTCGTCGAGGGTCCGGACCGGAATGCGACGCTCCACCGCCCGGTGGTGATCCTCGACCTCGGACTCCGACCATCCCGGAAACGGAACGACGTCACCGGGCAGGCCACGGCAGAAGTAGCCGCCGTTGATCGCACCGGACCCGCCCACGCACACCCCGCGAACGATCTCCGCGGCCCGCGGCGGGGTACCGGTCAGCGTGGTGGCGTAGTGACGGGCCACCGGGCTGTCCGCGCCGATCGGCAGCGTCAGCCCGTCGTCGGTGAGCGCCCGCACCGCGGGCTCGCCGAATCCGGGGCCGGCCTCCAGCACCGTGACACTGCATCGCGGATCTGCCGAGAGGCGTTCGGCCAGAATCGATCCCGCGCTCCCCGCTCCGACGATGAGGACGTCGGTCACGTCAGCATGCCGCCGGGGCCGGGCCGCCAGCGGCGCACCCGCCGGGAACAGTCGGTCACCATCGCGGCGAGGTAGCGGGCACCGTCCGCAGCGGTGGCGGTGCCCGGGTCACCCAGCACACCGGACTCGCTGACGGCCCGAACCCCGCCGGCCCGCAGCCTCGGCATCAGGTTCGCCAGCGGTTCGCGGTTCCCCTCGACGGAACCCCGGTCCCCCACCAGTTCCGGGCACAGGTGCAGCAGCAACGAGGTCTCGGTGTGGCCGGCATGCGGGTCGGCGCCCTCGACGGCGCACCCGCACCAGGCCGCGTCGCGGCCCTCGGCGCGCACCAGGCCCACCGCGGTGCGCAGCGCCTCGACGTTGCCGCCGTGGCCGTTGACGAACACCACCCGGCCCGCCCAGTCCGCCGCTGAGCGGACGTACTCGACCAGCAGCGTGCTCAGCGCGTCGGTGCCGATCGAGATCGTCCCGGGGAAAGCCTGGTGTTCACCGGAGGCGCCGTACGCGATCGACGGCGCCACCAGAGCAGCGGGGCCCGCGCCGGTGCTCATCTCCGCGGCCGGCTCACCGGCCAGCTCACCGGCCAGCTCACCAGCCACAGAGGCGGCCACCGCGCCCGCGATCCGGGTGTCGGTGTCCAGCGGCAGGTGCGGGCCGTGCTGCTCGGTCGACCCCAGCGGCACCAGCAGCATCGGACGCATATCGCGCAGCCGTCCGGACGTCCAGCTGCCCAGGTCCGCGTCCACCCGCCGATGGTATGCCGCGCAGATAGGCTTTCGGCGGCAGCGACGGCAGGGCGCACGGCAGGGGGCATTCGGTGACCGGGAGCGGACGTCCCGCGGCGCGGGTGGTCGCCTGGGACCACCGGGCGAGGCTGCGGGCGGACGCCTCCATCGTCCTCGGCGGCGCACCGTGGTCGGTGTTGCGGATCGCCGAGGCGGGCCGCCCCTTCCTGCGCAGGCTGTCCGCCGCCGGGACGGCCGGCCTGCTCCCCTCCCCCGGTGTCGAGCGGTCGCTGGCCGCGCGTCTCATCGCGCGCGGCGTCGCCCACCCGGTCATCACACCCCGGCCCGACCCGGGTGATCCGGCGGTCACCGGCGCCGTGGATGTCGTGGTGCCCGCTTACGACGACCCCGAGTCGCTCGCGGTGTGCCTGACCGCGCTGCACACCGCCTCACCCGGGATCCGGGTGATCGTGGTCGACGACGCCTCACCCACCGGTGCGGTCGCCGACGTGGCCGCGGCCTACGGGGCAATCCTGTTGCAGCACAATGTGAATCGCGGCCCGGCCGCGGCTCGCAACACCGGGCTGCGCGAGACGCGCGCACCGCTGGTGGCGTTCGTCGACGCCGACTGCGCGGTGACCCCGGGCTGGTTGGAGATCCTGTCCGCGCACTTCGAGGACACCCGGGTCGCGGCCGTCGGACCCCGCATCATCCCGGTCACGACGCCCCCGGAGAGAATGCGGGACACTCCGGACACGGTGCTGACCCGCTTCGAGGGCGCCCACTCCGAACTGGACATGGGCCCGCGTCCGCAACTGGTCACCCACGGCGGCCGACTGGGGTATCTGCCCTCAGCGGCACTGCTGGTGCGGCGGGAGTCGCTGCCGCCTGACCCGTTCGACGAGCGGCTCCGGGTCGGCGAGGACGTCGACCTGATCTGGCGGCTGATCGACGACGGCCGGCTGGTGCGCTACGAACCGGCGGCGCTGGTCGGCCACCGGCCCCGCACCCGGCTCGCGCACTGGGCGGGCCGCATCGTCGACTACGGAACCTCGGCGGCTGACCTGGACCTCCGGCATCCCGGCCGGCTCACACCCGCCCAGTTCTCCCCGTGGAATGTTGCTACGGCGGTACTGCTGCTGGCCCACCGGTCCGCACCGGTCGCCGGCCGCAGACGCCCCCCGCTACGCCTCGCCGTGGCCGCGGCGGCGGCCACCGTCGGGCTGGCCACCGCCGCCCGCGCCCGGGCGCTGCGGACGTCCGGGGTGGACCCCCGCGTCGCACCGACGATCGTCGCCCGGAGGCTGGCCTCCGACGCCGACGCCGCCGGCCACCTGCTGCGCCGGGAGTGGTGGCCGATCGGGTGGCTGGCTCTGGCGGCCGCACCGCGCTCCGCGGTGGCCCGGGCCGCCGCGGCCGCGATGCTGATGGCCCCGGTCCGGGAGTGGCGCACCCGGCGGCCGCGCCTCGATCTGCTGCGCTACCTCGGGCTGCACCTGGCCGCGGACGCCGCCTACGGCTGCGGTGTCGTCCGCAGCGCGGTGCGGTCGGGGCACCTCGGCGTGCTGGTCCCCCGGGTGCGCTGAACGGCCCGACTAGAAGAAGCCCTGGGCGCTGTCGCTGTAGGACACCAGCAGGTTCTTGGTCTGCTGGTAGTGCGCCAGCATCATCCTGTGGTTCTCCCGGCCGATGCCGGACTGCTTGTAGCCGCCGAAGGCGGCGTGCGCCGGGTACTGGTGGTAGCAGTTGGTCCACACCCGGCCGGCCTTGATATCGCGGCCGGCGCGGTAGGCGACGTTCCCGTTGCGGCTCCACACTCCGGCGCCGAGGCCGTAGAGGGTGTCGTTGGCGACCCGGATGGCGTCGTCGTAATCGGAGAAGGAGGTCACCGAGACGACCGGACCGAAGATCTCCTCCTGGAAGATCCGCATCGCGTTGTCACCGGCGAAGATCGTCGGCTGCACATAGAAACCGCCGGCGAGGTCGCCACCGAGATCGGCACGCTCACCGCCGGTGATCACCGTGGCGCCCTCGCTGCGGCCGATCTCGATGTAGGACAGGATTTTCTCCAACTGGTCGTTGGAGGCCTGCGCGCCGATCATCGTCTCGGTGTCCAACGGGTCACCCTGCCGGACCGCCTTCGTGCGGGTCGCGGCAAGCGCCAGGAAGTCGTCGTAGATGTCGGCCTGGATCAGCGCGCGCGACGGGCAGGTGCAGACCTCGCCCTGGTTCAGCGCGAACATGGTGAAGCCTTCCAGGGCCTTGTCCCGGTAGCTGTCGTCGGCGGCCATCACGTCGGCGAAGAAGATGTTGGGGCTCTTACCGCCCAACTCCAGGGTCACCGGGATCAGGTTCTGCGACGCGTACTGCATGATCAACCGGCCGGTGGTGGTCTCGCCGGTGAAAGCGATCTTGGCGATCCGGTTGCTCGACGCCAGCGGTTTGCCCGCCTCCACCCCGAAACCGTTGACCACGTTGAGGACTCCCGGCGGCAACAGATCGCCGATCAGCGAGATCAGGTACAGCACCGAGGCCGGGGTCTGTTCGGCGGGTTTGAGGACGACGGCGTTGCCCGCCGCCAGCGCGGGGGCCAGCTTCCACACCGCCATCAGGATCGGGAAGTTCCACGGGATGATCTGCCCGACCACGCCGAGTGGCTCGTGGAAGTGGTAGGCGACGGTGTCGTCGTCGATCTGGGACAGCGATCCCTCCTGCGCGCGGATCACCCCCGCGAAATAGCGGAAATGGTCGACGGCCAGCGGGATGTCGGCGTTGAGGGTCTCCCGGATCGGCTTGCCGTTGTCCCAGGTCTCGGCGAGTGCGAGGGATTCCAGGTTGGCGTCGATGACGTCGGCGATCCGGTGGAGCAGCACCGCGCGCTCGGCCGGCGAGGTCTTGCCCCACGCGGGGGCGGCGGCGTGGGCGGCGTCGAGGGCGGCCTCGATATCCACCCCGGTGGAGCGGGCCACCTCGCAGAACGGCTGTCCGTTGACCGGGGAGACGTTCTCGAAGTACTCACCGCCGGCGGGCGGAACCCACTGGCCGCCGATGAAGTTCTCGTAGCGGCTCTGGAACGACATCAGGGAACCCTGGGTCCCCGGCTTGGCGTAGATGGTCACCGCTCCATCCTGCCCCGAACAACTCAGCCCGGACAGCTCTTAGCGGCCGAGTCCCCGGCTGAATCCGGGCGGCACCAGAACGTCCTCGGGGCCCAGGTCGTGGACGCTGGACTTGGCCAGCCCGCGCAGTGCGGAGTCGATTCCGCCCTGCAGGATGTCCAGGACGTTCTCCACCCCGGCCTGACCGGCGGCGGCCAGCCCCCACAGGTAAGCCCGCCCGATCATGACGGCGCGGGCGCCCAGTGCCAGTGCCTTGACCACATCGCTGCCGCGCCGCACCCCGCCGTCGAGCAGCACCTCCACCTGATCGCCGACCGCCTCGGCGATGGCGGGCAGCGCCCGGATGCTGGCCGGGGTGCCGTCGAGGTTGTTGCCGCCGTGGTTGGAGACCGAGATCGCGGTGACGCCGGCGTCCACCGCGCGCAGGGCGTCGTCGACGCGCATGACGCCCTTGAGCATGAACGGGCCGCCCCAGTACTCGCGCAGCCAGGCGATGTCCTCCCAGGTGGGCGGCGGGGTGCCCATCCACTCGCCGTAGGCGGCGAAGAACGGCGGGCCCGCCTCGCCCCGGCGGCCCTGGTTGGGCACGGTCAGCGAGGGCGGCTTGAGGGTCTTGGCCCACTCCAGGAACCAGCCCGGACGGATCAGGCCCTGCGGGGACATCTTGATCGCGGTCCGGTAATCCATCTTCTCCGGGATTTTGGGGCTGCCCCAGTCCCTGCCGTGCGAGAAGCTCCAGTCGGTGGTCACGATCAGCCCGACCGCCCCGGCGGCGCGGGCCCGGTCGGCGCGCTGGGCGATCTCGTCGCGGCCGCCGAGCCAGTAGATCTGGAAGAAGGTCTTGGGGTTGGCGGCGACGACCTCTTCGATGGGCTTGCTGGCGAATGAGGACAGTCCGATCGCGGTGCCGCGCGCGGCGGCCGCCCGGGCGACGGCCACCTCACCCTCGGGGTTGACGGCCTGCACTCCGGTCGGGGAGATGACGACCGGCATCGAGATGTCCTGGCCCATCACGGTGGTGGCCAGATCCCGCTTCTCGGTGGCGCCGATGACGTGCGGGGCGAAGCCGATCTCGCCGAACGCCTCGACGTTGTCGTTGTACGTCCGGCCCTTCTCGCTGCCGGCCAGCAGCGCCGAGTACACCCCCTTGGGGAGCCGCTTCTTGGCGCGCTCCTGGGCGACGGCGACGGTTTCGAACCAGAGATCACGGGCCATGGCTAGATCGGACTTTCGTTACAGGGTCGGGCGGGTGGCGCAGCCGGGCGGGCAATGGCAGCACTCGGCGGGCGTTGCAGCGTCAGCAACACCGTCCGGGAGTGATCGGCACGCGGCCGGGGCACCTCGCGTTCGGCGGCCAGCGCCGGCGCTCCGTAGCCCTCGACGCATTCGGGGTCCGGACCGTCCATCGGAAGACCGGTGAAGAACTTGGCCGCCATGCACCCGCCGCGGCAGGCGTCGTAGTGGCCGCAGCTGCCGCACGCGCCCGGTGATTGCGGGGCGCGGAGTTCGGCGAACAGCGCGGAGTTCTTCCAGACGTGGTCAAAGCCCCCGTCGGACAACACGTTTCCGGCGAGGAACCGGTCGTGGATGGCGAACGGGCAGGCGTAGACGTCGCCCACCGGGTCGATCAGGCAGACCACCCGGCCCGCGCCGCACATGTTCAGCCCGGCGAGTGCACCCGGTTCGCCGAGGCCCGACAGGTGGAAGAACGAGTCGCCGGTGAGCACCTTCTCGCCGTGGGCGACCAGCCAGTCGTAGAGCTGCCGCTGCTGCGCGGCGGTCGGGTGCAGGTCGTCCCACACGTCGGCGCCGCGTCCGGACGGCCGCAACCGGGTGATCCGCAGCGTCCCCCCGTAGCGGTCGGCGAGGGCTTTGAAGTCGTCGAGTTGCCCGACGTTATGACGGGTGACGACGACGGAGATCTTCGCGTCGCGGAACCCCGCCGCCGCCAGGTTCTCCAGGGCCCTGGTCGCCATGGCGAACGAACCCGGTCCGCGCACGGCGTCGTTGACCGCCGCGGTCGCGCCGTCCAGCGAGATCTGCACGTCGACGTAGTCGCTGCCGGCCAGCCGGGCAGCCACCTCCGGGGTGATGCGAATCCCGTTGGTGGAGAACTTGACTCCGACATGGTGGGCGGTGGCGTAGTCGACAAGTTCCCAGAAGTCGGAGCGGACGGTGGGCTCGCCGCCGCCGATGTTGACGTAGAACACCTGCATGCGCTCGAGTTCGTCGATGATGGCCTTGCACTGTTCGGTGGACAGTTCGCGCGGATCGCGCTTGCCCGATGACGACAGGCAGTGCACGCAGGCCAGGTTGCAGGCGTAGGTCAGCTCCCAGGTCAGGCAGATCGGCGCATCCAGGCCGCTTTCGAACTGTTCGATGAGGCTCATCGGGCCACCAGCATGTTCGACTCGGCCAGCACGCCCAGCGCATGCAGATACGGCCCCTGCCGGTCGGGTTCCACCCCGGCCGCCTCCAGGGCCGCGTTGATGTCGTCGTGCTGGTCCAGTGAGGTGACGACCGTGAGGATGGTGCGGTTCTTCAGGAAGGACAGCTTTCGGGTTCCGAAGTGATAGAGCAGCGCCCCGAAGGGTTCGGGACGCACCGCCACCTGCGGGTGCAACCGCCAGCGCCCCGTCGGGTCCACGGTCAGTAGACCCCGCACATACCGTCGATCGACACCTCTTCGACCAGGCTCTCGCCCGGCAGGTCCCCAGCCACGTCGGTGTCCGCCTCGACCGAGGTGTGCTGCTCCATGGTTGCGTCCTTTCCGTCGTTCCGGCGACATGCGGCGCCGAGTGAGGCCAGAATATGGCATCAGGTGCCGAAACGTAAGGGCAATGATGAAGAAGGCGGCCAACCGGTCCGGGCGACGACGGTCCACCACCTGCGACCACATCACCGATGTGGCGCTGGACCTGTTCGCCGCCTACGGCTTCGAGCGGGTCAGCGTGGACGACATCGCGCTGAGCGCGGGGATCTCCCGGCGCACCCTGTTCCGCTACTACCCCTCCAAGAACGCCATCCCGTGGGGAGACTTCGACTCCTACCTGCGACACTTCGCCGTTCTGCTGGACTCCGCCGATCCGGCGCTGCCCCTGCGGGATGCGCTGCGCGGCGCGTTGCTGGACTTCAACACCTTCGACGACGAGCAGATCCCCCGGCACCGGCTGCGGATGGGGGTGATCCTGCAGACCGAGGAGTTGCAGGCCTACTCGATGACGATGTACGCCGGATGGCGGGCGGTGGTGGCCCGGTTCGTCGGGCGCCGTCTGAACACCCCGCCCTCGGAACTGGTGCCGCAGACCACCGCGTGGACGATGCTGGCCGTCGCCCTGGCCGGGCACGAATACTGGCTCAACCATCCGTGGACTCCACTGCGGGAGTGCCTCGGCGAGGCGTTCGACGCGGTCGGGAGCGGGCTGGGGTGACCGCTCAGCCCAGGACGTCACCGATCGCCTCGGCCCTCCCGCCGAGTGTGCGGTTTCGTGCTCAACACGCCGGAGCAGACGGAGAATTCCGCACACTCGACCGGCCGCCGGCTACTCCAGCACGTCACCGATCGGTGCGCCGGCGGCGATCTTGGAGCGCAGCTTCATCACCTTGCCGGGCATCCCACCGCCGACCACACCGACCAGCACGCCGTCGCGCTCGTAGTAGGCCAGGAACTTGCGGCCGTCGTCGGACACGATGTGCACGGTGTCGTCGGCGGACGGCTCCCCGAGGCACTGGATCTTGACGTCGTACTGGTCGCTCCAGAAGTAGGGCACCACCACCAGCGACGGCGGCTCCTGGCCGAGCATCGCCGGCACCAGCACCCGGGCCTGCTCGGCGACATTGCTCCAGTGCTCGACGCGGGTCTGGTGCCCGGCGGCGTCGCGCCAGGAGGCGACATCGCCCAGAGCCCAGACGTGCGGCTCGCTGGTGCGGCCGTTCTGGTCGCAGAGCACCCCGTTGTCCACCGCGACCCCGCTGCCCACCAGCCAGTCGGTGGCCGGCCGGGAACCGACGCCCACGACCACCAGGTCGGCGACGAGTTCGGTGCCGTCGGTGAGCACCACCGTCTCCACGTGCTGAGATCCGCGCACCTCGGCCACTGAGACCCCGGTGCGCACGTCGACCCCCTCGGCGCGGTGCAACCGGCTCACGAGCTCACCGATGCTCCGCCCCAGCACCCCGGCCAGTGGGGCGGGCTGCGGCTCGACCAGCACCACGTCCACCCCGAGCCGCCGCAGGGCGGCGGCGACCTCGCAGCCGATGAAACCCGCGCCGATGATGACCGCCCGGCGCGCCCGGCCGGCGTGCTCGCGCAACGCCACCGCCTCGTCGAAGGTGCGCAGCACCCGGACGCCGTCCAGATCGGGGAACGACGGTATCCGCCGGGGCACCAATCCGGTGGCGATCACCAGTTCGTCGTAGTCCAGTTCGGTGCCGTCGACGAGGGTGACGGTGCGCGTGGCGGGGTTCAGCGAGCCCGCTCCCTTGCCCAGCCGCAGGGTGATGTCGTTGTCGGCGTAGAACTGGGCGGGCCGCAGCGAGACGTCCTCGACCCCCTTCTCCTCGCCGATGGGTGCGTGCAGCACGTCCTTGGACAGCGGCGGGCGATCGTAGGGCAGGTGCTCCTCGTCGCTGACGATGGTGACCGGCCCGGCGTACTCCGCCGTCCGCAGTTGCTCGGCCACCCGGGCGGCGGCGAGCCCGCCGCCGACGATCACGATGCCGTTATTGCTCACGAGGTGTTCTTACACGACACGCGCGCCAACGCCGCGCAGTGGGCATAATCGCTGGATGGCCACGCCGGAACCGATCACGCTCACCGAGCAGATGCTGCGGCGCCGGCCGGTGATCGGCGCACCGGTCGCCCACGGCGCGTCACCCACCCTCAAGCGTTCGATCGGCACCTTCCAGCTGACCATGTTCGGAGTCGGGTCGACGGTCGGCACCGGCATCTTCTTCGTGCTGTCCCAGGCCGTGCCGCAGGCCGGACCCGGCGTGCTGGTCTCGTTCGTCATCGCCGGGATCGCCGCCGGCCTGGCGACGATCTGCTATGCCGAACTCGCCTCGGCGGTGCCGGTGTCGGGCTCGACCTACTCCTACGCCTACACGACGCTGGGCGAACTGATGGCGATGGTGGTCGCGGCCTGCCTGCTGCTGGAGTACGTGGTCGCCACCGCCGCGGTGGCCGTCGGCTGGAGCCAGTACGTCAACAAACTGTCGAGCAACTTCCTCGGACACGGCCTACCGCAAGCACTTTCGGCCGCACCATGGGATCCCGAACCCGGGATCATCAATTTCCCCGCCGTGGTTCTGGTGCTGCTGTGCGCGCTGCTGCTGGTACGGGGCGCCAGCGAGTCCGCCCTGGTGAACGCCGTGATGGTGTTGATCAAACTGGGTGTGCTGGTGATGTTCTCGGTGATCGCGTTCACCGCGTTCCGGGCCGACCGGTTCGCGAATTTCGCCCCCTACGGCGCGGCCGGGATCGGGGCGGCGGCGGGCACGATCTTCTTCTCCTATATCGGCCTGGACGCGGTGTCGACGGCCGGCGACGAGGTCAAGAACCCGCAGCGCACCATGCCGAGAGCACTCGTCGCCGCACTGCTCACGGTCACCGGGATCTACATCCTGGTGACGCTGGCCGCCCTGGGCGCTCAGAACTGGCCCGACTTCAAGGACCAGTCGGCGGGCCTGGCCACCATTCTCGACAACGTGACGGGCGCCAACTACTGGGGAACGGTGCTCGCCGCCGGCGCGGTGATCTCGATCTTCTCGGTGACCCTGGTGACGCTGTACGGCTCCACCCGGATCCTGTTCGCCATCGGCCGCGACGGCCTGCTGCCGTCGATGTTCGCCAAGGTGAGCCCCCGCACCATGACCCCGGTCAACAACACCGTGATCGTCGCGACGGTGATCGGCCTGCTGGCCGGCCTGGTGCCGCTGGACAAGCTGGCCGATATGGTCTCGATCGGCACCCTGGTGGCGTTCATCACCGTCTCGGTCGCGGTCATCATCCTGCGGGTGCGCGAACCCGACCTGCCCCGCGGGTTCCGGGTGCCCGGCTACCCGGTGACCCCGGTGCTGTCGGTGCTGGCATGTGCCTACATCCTGGCCAGCCTGCACTGGTATACCTGGCTGGCCTTCGCGCTGTGGGTGTCGGTGGTGCTGACGTTCTACTTCAGCTGGGGCCGGCACAACAGCGCACTGAACCGCATCGAGAGGCAACCATCATGACCGTCGTCGTCGGCTATCTGGCGGGCAAGAGCGGCCCGGCACCGCTGCACCTGGCAGTCGAGGCCGCCCAGACACTGCGCACCTCGCTCACCGTGGCGACCATCGTCCCCAAACCGTGGACCTACCCGTCACCGGCGCGGGTGGACGCCGAGTACGCGGCCTGGGCCGACCAACTCGCCGCCGACTCCGCCCGGGAGGCGCAGCGTGAACTCGCCGCCATCCCGCACGACGTGCCGGTGTCGTTCCACAGTCACGCCCACCGGTCGGTGTCCGGGGGTCTGGTCGAGGTGATCGCCGAAGTGGACGCCAAGCTCCTGGTACTGGGGTCGGCGGCCAACGGCGCCCTCGGGCAGGTTGTGGTGGGGTCCACCGCCGACTATCTGCTGCACTCCTGCCCGGTGCCGCTGGCGATCGCCCCACGGGGGTATCGCGGCGCCCGCACCGGCAGGCTTAACCGGATCACCTGCGGATACCCGGGAACCCCGGAGTCCGTCGATGTGGTGCGGCGGGTCAACGGGCTGTCCGAGCGGCTGGGGACACCGCTGCGGGTGATCACCTTCGCGGTACGCGGACGCACCATGTATCCGCCGGAGGTCGGACTGCACGCCGAGGACTCCATCCTCGCGGCCTGGCAGGAGCAGGCGCATGACCTGCTCGAGCAACTGCGCACCGACGGCGTCGTCGGCCCCGACGTGGAACTCACAGTGGTCAGCGGTAACGGCTGGGATCAGGCCCTCGACGACGCCGACTGGATCGACGGGGAGATCCTGGCGCTGGGCAGTTCACCACGCGGGGACATCGCCAGGGTGTTCCTCGGGTCGCGGGGCGCGAAGATCCTGCGGCACAGTCCGGTCCCGGTGCTGGTCGTACCGGCCTGAGGCGGGAATGAGACCCTGCGGTGAGGGACAGTGTCCGCCCGTCGGAGAGTAGGGTCGAAGCGTGAGTGGAATCATCTGGCCGACCCAGGACGAGATGTGGGTATCGGCCACAAACGACCAGATGTATTACGCAAGACTGGTGGATCAGGTGGATCGGTCTGTAGATCTCATCCGCAACGTGTCCGACCAAAATCGTTTTGACGTCGAGTATCTCGAGCACGACCTGATCCCCGCGCTCGGGTTGAACAATGAGACCCTCTCAGAACAGCCTCCAGAACTGAGCCAATACTTCGGTACCGGATTGCACTTATGGCAGTACCCAAACCAGTTGGCCAAGTATCTGGTCTGGCTGGCGAAGAATGCGACGGGGATTCGAACCTTTCTGGAGATCGGTTGCCGTTGGGGGGGAACGTTCATTTTGGTCAACGAGTGGCTCAAGCGGATTGGGGCACCGATTGAATCCTCTGTGGCGATCGACCCAATCCCAGCCACTCCCTTCGTCACCCGCTATATGGAGATCTCGAGCACGCCGATCTACTACAAGGAGTGTTTCTCAACCAACCCCGAGTTTGCCACCTTCTGCGACGGTTACCGGCCCGACATGGTTTTCATCGACGGTGACCATCGGATGGCCGGGGTCATGAATGACCACCTGCTGTTTCGGTCATCGGCGAAGATCATCGTCCACCACGACATCAGTTCTGACTCCTGCCCGGATACCAGCCTGTTCTGGAAGTACGTGTCCCACGCCGAGGACTGCTTCACCGCCCGGGCATTTACCGATCAATATCCGTCGGTCCGGGGATCGTTCCTTGGCATAGGAGCACTGCTCCGCACGGAGCCCACCTGACCACACACGATCTCGCTGTGAGCTAAACCGCAGCGAGCATCAGTACTTCATCACCGCGCGGTCCACCACCACCTGCGATCCCGAGATCACCCCGGACCCGTCGCCGGCCAGCCATACCACCACCTCGGCGGCCTCCTCCGGGGACATGAACGCACTGCGGTCCCCCGCCCCACCACCCTGCAGTGGCTGGAACGGCATCGGCGCGAAGCTGTGCAGATAGGAGGGGTGCTTCCCGAGCACGCCGAGCATGGCGTCGTTCTCGATCATCGGGGTGGCGATCGAGTAGGGGTGGATCGAGTTCACCCGGATGCTGTACTCGCCCAGTTCGAGGGCCAGGGTGTTGGTCAGCGAGGTCAGACCGTGTTTGGACGCAGCGTAGTGGCCGTTGCCGGGGGTGGCCCGGATACCCGCCGACGAGCTGACGATGACGATCGACCCACCGTTGCCGGCCTCGATCATCGCCGGGATGACGGCCCGCAGGGTGCGCCAGGTGCCGGTGAGGTTGGTGTCGATGACGGCGTTCCACTGCTCGTCGGACAGTTCCCACAGCCGGCCCCAGCTCAACACACCGGCGTTGGCGATCAGCACATCGAGTCGGCCGAACTGCGCCATGGTGTCGGCCACCAGGGCTTTGACGCCGGCGTCGTCGCGGATGTCGAGAACCCGTGACAGCGCGGTGCGGCCCTCGGCCTCGACCAACCGGACCGTCTCGGCGAGATCCTCCGGGGTGGCCGCCGGATACGGGATCGTGTCGGATACCGGGGCGCAGATATCGCTGACCACCACGTCGGCGCCCTCGCGCGCCAATCGCACCGCGTAGGCGCGACCCTGGCCACGCGCGGCCCCGGTCACGAACGCGACCCGTCCCTGGAGTGCGGCCATCGGCGGTTCCCTTCGCTCGTCCGCTGCAGGCTAACAAAACCTGGAACGTGTTCCAGTCTCACCCCTGCTGCGAGATCGACATCAGGGCTGCGATTCCGCAGCGATCACGACCGTGAGGTCGATCTCGCGGGTCAGAGATCTGCGAGAATCTCGCGGCGCTTCGTGTCGTACTCGGCCTGGGTGACCGTGCCGGTCGCGCGCAGCGTCTCGAGTTCCTGCAACCGCTGGGAGACGGTCGGCGGTGGCGGGTTGTACACCGGCAGCGGTGACGGCCCCGGTCCCCCGGCCCCCGGGTCGGACGGCCCCGAGTCGCCAACCCCGGAGCCCCCGGCGGCCGCGGACCGCCGCACGATGTCGATGACCTGCTGGCGCACCACGGGATTGGACCGGATGTCGATGGTGCCGCCCAACGGGATGCCGTTGACGTGCAGGACGTTGAGGATCTGCAGCAGAGAGTCCTCACGGCCGGTCAGGTTGTAGGTCCTGTGGTCCTCGTCGACGGTGAACTCCGCGGGCACAGCGCCGGCCAGCAGCGCGCTGGCGTTCCAGTCGATCTCGAAGTTGGTGGTGCCCGGTTCGACCAGTGCGATCAGGATGTGGCCGTTCAGCACCCGCATGCGAGCGGGGCTGGCCGGCACGGTGATCTGGGTGTCGAAGCCCGCGGTGCCGGGCACATCGATGTGCAGACCGACCTTGATCATCTGCTGCTCGTTGACGAACAGCGCGGTGTCCTGAATCCCGGTGATCCGGGCCGTGCAGAGCACGCCGGTCCGGGTCAGATGCTGGTGCCGCGCCTCCGCCTTCATTCCGTTCTGGGTCAGGGCCAAGGCCACCAGCACGTCGGCGGCGGTGACCAGCAGACCCGACCAGAACATCCAGGTCAGTTCGGACTTGGCCATCGGCCCTAGCGCGAAGTACACCACCAGGAAGATCGGTCCGACGAGGCCGCCGCACAGCAGGATGATCCCCTGGTTTCTGAGATAGCGACCGAGCATCACCAGGTCTCCATCTCGTTACCGAGATTCACCGGCGAATTGGCCAAGTTCACAATGCGCGCAGTGAAATCCACATGGTCGAATCTGCCCCACCGCTCAGCCGGCTCATCGGCCACGAAACCGAACAATCCGTAGACCTGGCGATTGTCCAGGTACTGGCCGACTCCCGGGGTCCGCGGTGCGTGTGAAATCTGGGCCGACCGCCATACGATCCCGGATCCGTGACGCACCTTTTCGACGGCATCTGTTCTGACGAAGTACGTGGAATGAACCGCGTCAACCAGGATCTCACCGCGGACCTTCCCGGTGAGCAACGCGGTGTGCTCCGCCCGGTCCAGCAGCGCATCCTCGTCGCCGTCGACCTTCCACGCGAAGTTCGTGTAGTCGGTGAAAACCGTGCGCAACAAGGGAGCCACGACAGGCAGGCCGGAGTCGACGAGACGCTCGAGGGTCGTCGGAATGATGAAACTGTTCGCGTCGACGACGAAGTAGTGGCAGCCCAACCGGAGGGCGTGGCCCATAGACATCCGGTGGAGGCCGACGGCGTCCCCGGATCCCTCACCGAGGTCGGCCACCACGGACTTGTAGCGACGGCCGTTGGTGTCGATCCACCGCCGCAAGACCCGCGTCGCCTCGTCGGAGCAGCCGACGGCCCGAAGGTAGAGGTGAATCCGCTCCGCGGGGAAGGTCTGTATCTCCAGGCAGCTCAGGTAGAGCGGAAGCGCAACCGCGCGGTCCTCACCAGACCCCGGTCGCTCGTCGACCACGATGGCCATGACGACGTCATCGGGGCGATTCATCGCGGTCAAGCCTCCGGGTGGCACAGAGAAGATCTGTCAGCGCTAGAACGGCAGGCCCATCAGTCGGGTCAGGCTGGGCGGTTGGAAGATGGCGCCGATGCCGCCGAGCACCGCACCGGCGATCGTCAGTCCGATGATGCCGCCGGCGATACCACCGACCACTTCCTCTGGTTTCGGCAACTGAGGCAGGCCGGGCATCGGGAACTGCGGCGGCGGCCCGGGCAGTCCGGGTAGTCCTGGCAGCGCCGGCAGCGCCGCCGCGCCGAGCGCCATCCCACCCAGAACCTGCTCAGGGGTGGGCAGCACCGGCGGAGCGGGCAGCGGCGGCAGTGCGGCCACGCCAATTCCGGACGGCGCCGCGGCGGCAGCCGCGAAGGCCGCCGTCAGGCCGGTCAGGTCCGGCGGCGGAGGCAGTTGAGCCGCCGCCGCGGCCGCCGTCAACGTCTCCACCGCGGCCGCGGCCGCGGGCGCGCCGACCAGCGCGGGCAATGCGGTCTGCAGTTGGTTCAGCACCGCCTGCCCGTTGTTGGACAGCGCGGCATAGAGGATCAGATCACCGAGGAGGACGGCACCGGTGTTGAGCACGGCCACCGTCGCACCCACCGACGTCCCCACCACGGAGTTCGTGACGTTGGCCGCCTGCGCGGTGTTCTGCGCCGCCACCAGCGGTGCGAACAGCGCGTTCCAGTCCGTCACCGGGGCTTCGGGCAGTTCCCCGGGCGGCGGAAGTTCGAAGTCGGGCAGCGCCGGGACGGAACCCGTGCTCGGAGTGAAGGCCGACGGGGTGGCGAACATGTCCGCCGCAGACGACGACGACACCGAGGTGTCACCCCCGGACAGCAGCGAGGACGCATCGCCGCCGAGACCGAACATCGACAGATCAGCCTCACCCAACGAAGGCTCGGGCTCCGGCGCGGGTGGCGGAGGACTGGCGACCGGCGGTTCGAGCGGCTTCAGCGCCGCCGGAGTCGCCGGGACATCGTGCCCGGAGAACAGCAGCACCATAGAGCCCCCGATCAGGGAGAGCACCAGCGACACAGCGGTCCCGAAGGCGACCGCCGTCCGCTTCCGACCTGTGCTGCTCATCCTCAACCCTTCCGGAGCGATCCTTCCGGAGCGCCTCTGTACCGCCGAAGTCGCCCCAAACCCTCAGTCTAGCAACCGTCGCACTCCATCCAGAATTGCGAAAGCGGCGCCCGTCTTTCGACGGACGCCGCTTCCACAGCTGTTCGGTAGGTGACCTACCGGGCGGCCACTACTTGATGATCTTGGTAACCCGGCCGGCGCCGACGGTGCGGCCACCCTCGCGGATCGCGAAACGCAGACCCTCGTCCATGGCCACCGGCTGGATGAGCTTCACCGAGATGTCGGTGTTGTCACCCGGCATAACCATCTCCGTACCCTCCGGCAGCGTGACCACACCGGTCACGTCGGTGGTGCGGAAGTAGAACTGCGGACGGTAGTTGTTGAAGAACGGCGTGTGCCGCCCGCCCTCGTCCTTGGACAAGATGTAGACGCTGCCCTCGAACTCGGTGTGCGGGGTGGTGGTGCCGGGCTTCACGATGACCTGGCCGCGCTCGACGTCCTCGCGCTTGACGCCACGGACCAGCAGACCGACGTTGTCGCCGGCCTGACCCTGGTCGAGCAGCTTGCGGAACATCTCGACACCGGTGACCGTGGTCTTGGTGACGCCCGGACGGATGCCGACGATCTCGACCTCTTCGTTGACGTTGACCACACCGCGCTCGACACGACCGGTCACCACGGTGCCACGGCCGGTGATGGTGAAGACGTCCTCGACGGGCATCAGGAACGGCTTGTCGGTCTCGCGGACCGGGTCCGGGATCGACTCGTCGACAGCGTCCATCAGCTCTTCGACGCTCTTGACCCACTTCTCGTCACCCTCGAGGGCCTTCAGCGCCGACACCCGGATAACCGGGGCATCCTCGTCGAAGTCCTGGGCGGCCAGCAGCTCGCGGACCTCCAGCTCGACGAGCTCCAGCAGCTCCTCGTCGTCGACCATGTCGGCCTTGTTCAGCGCCACCAGGATGTAGGGCACGCCGACCTGGCGGGCCAGCAGCACGTGCTCGCGGGTCTGCGGCATCGGACCGTCGGTGGCGGCGACCACCAGGATTGCGCCGTCCATCTGGGCGGCACCGGTGATCATGTTCTTGATGTAGTCAGCGTGACCGGGTGCGTCGACGTGCGCGTAGTGACGCTTGTCGGTCTGGTACTCCACGTGGGAGATGTTGATGGTGATACCGCGCTGACGCTCCTCGGGCGCGTTATCGATCTGGTCGAATGCACGCGACTCGTTCAGGTTGGGGAACTTGTCGTGCAGAACCTTGGTGATCGCCGCGGTCAGCGTGGTCTTGCCGTGGTCAACGTGACCGATGGTCCCGATGTTGACGTGCGGCTTCGTCCGCTCGAACTTCGCCTTCGCCACTTCTGTGTCCTCCTGGACTTGTTGGTGCTTGTCTAAAGCAGTTGGTTTTTATTCGGTTGTGTTGTGTTGCACAGGCTTTAGAGGCTAGGGCCTCGAACGCCCTACTGACCCGTCGCCTTCGCGATGTCGATTGCTCGACTCCGTGTCACTTCGCTCCGCTCACTGACCCGTCGCCTTCGCGATGATCTCCTTCGACACGTTCGCCGGAACTTCGGCATACGAATCGAACACCATGGAGTAGTTGGCCCGGCCCTGGGTCTTCGACCGAAGGTCGCCGACATAGCCGAACATCTCCGACAGCGGCACCAGCGCCTTGACGACGCGCGCCCCGCTGCGCTCCTCCATGGCCTGAATCTGACCACGGCGGGAGTTCAGGTCGCCGATCACATCGCCCATGTAGTCCTCGGGCGTGATGACCTCGACGGCCATGATGGGCTCGAGGATGACCGGCTGCGCTTGCGCGGCGGCCTTCTTCAAGGCCTGGGAGCCGGCGATCTTGAAGGCCATTTCCGAGGAGTCGACGTCGTGGTAGGCGCCGTCGAGCAGGATGACCTTCACGTTCACCAGCGGGTAGCCAGCCAGCACGCCGTACTGCATGGCGTCCTGCGCACCGGCGTCGACCGACGGGATGTACTCCCGCGGGATGCGGCCGCCGGTGACCTTGTTCTCGAACTCGTAGGTCGCCCCGTCCTCACCGCTGAACGGCTCGAGGGCGATGAGCACCTTGGCGAACTGGCCGGAGCCACCGGTCTGCTTCTTGTGGGTGAACTCGACCTTGTCGACCGCCCGCTTGATGGTCTCCTTGTAGGCCACCTGCGGCTTGCCGACGTTGGCTTCGACCTTGAACTCGCGGCGCATCCGGTCGACCAGGATGTCCAGGTGAAGCTCGCCCATCCCGCCGATCACGGTCTGGCCGGTCTCGGAGTCCTGGTGCACCTTGAAGGTCGGGTCCTCCTCGGCGAGCTTCTGGATCGCCAGGCTCAGCTTCTCCTGGTCGCTCTTGGTCTTGGGCTCGATGGCCACCTCGATGACCGGGTCCGGGAACGTCATCGACTCCAGCACGACCTGGTTACTCGGGTCGCACAGGGTGTCGCCGGTGGTGGTGTCCTTGAGACCGATCACGGCGTAGATGTGACCCGCGGAGGCCCGCTCGACCGGGTTCTCCTTGTTGGCGTGCATCTGGAACAGCTTGCCCAGCCGCTCCTTCTTGCCCTTGGTCGAGTTCACGACCTGGGCACCGGACTCGACCTTGCCCGAGTACACCCGGACGTAGGTCAGCTTGCCGAAGAAGGGGTGCACGGCGATCTTGAAGGCCAGCGCGGAGAACGGCTCGTCGACCGAGGGCTTGCGGCTGATGACCTCGTCTTCCTTGCCGGGCACGTGGCCCTGCACGGATTCGACGTCCAGCGGCGAGGGAAGGTAGTCGATGACCGCGTCGAGCATGGGCTGGACGCCCTTGTTCTTGAACGCGCTGCCGCACAGCACCGGGTACAGCTCGCTGGCGACGGTCAGCTTCCGGATGGCGCCCTTGATCTCCTCGACCGTCAGGTCCTCGCCACCGAAGTACTTCTCCAGCAGTGCCTCGTCGGTCTCGGCGACCGTCTCGAGGAGCTTGGTGCGGTACTCCTCGGCCTGCTCGACCATGTCGGCCGGGATGTCCTCGACCTCGTACTTCTCGCCGAGGGCGGTCTCGCCGCGCCAGACCTTGGCCTTCATCTCGACCAGGTCGATGATCCCGATGAAATCGTTCTCCGCACCGATCGGCAGCTGGATGACCAGGGGCGTCGCCCCCAGCCGCTCCTCGATGGTGCGCACGGTGAAGTAGAAGTCCGCGCCGAGCTTGTCCATCTTGTTGACGAAGCAGATGCGCGGGACGTCGTACTTGTCGGCCTGCCGCCAGACCTGCTCGGACTGCGGCTCCACGCCCTCCTTGCCGTCGAAGACGGCCACCGCACCGTCGAGCACCCGCAGCGAGCGCTCCACCTCCACGGTGAAGTCCACGTGGCCGGGGGTGTCGATGATGTTGATCTGGTTGTTGTTCCAGAAACACGTGACGGCCGCGGAGGTGATGGTGATCCCCCGCTCCTGCTCCTGCTCCATCCAGTCGGTAGTCGAGGCGCCGTCGTGCGTCTCACCGATCTTGTAGTTGACACCGGTGTAGTAGAGGATGCGCTCGGTCGTCGTGGTCTTGCCGGCGTCGATGTGCGCCATGATGCCGATGTTGCGGACCTTGTTCAGGTCGGTGAGCACGTCCTGTGCCACTTCATTCCCTTCGGGAAGTAATTTGTCTGAAGACTATTTCCGTTATGTGTGCCCGCTTCGCGGGCCCGTCACAGCAGAGCTGCGACGGCTACCACCGATAGTGCGCGAAGGCGCGGTTGGCCTCGGCCATCTTGTGGGTGTCCTCGCGGCGCTTGACCGACGCACCCAGGCCGTTGCTGGCGTCAAGGATCTCGTTGGCAAGCCGCTCGACCATGGTCTTCTCGCGACGAGCCTTGGAGAAGCTCACCAGCCAGCGCAGCGCCAAGGTGGTGGAGCGGTCCGGACGGACCTCCACGGGCACCTGGTAGGTGGCGCCGCCGACTCGGCGGCTGCGGACCTCAAGGGTGGGCTTGACGTTGTCCATCGCCCGCTTGAGGGTGATGACGGGGTCGGTGCCCGTCTTCTCGCGGGCCTGCTCGAGCGCCCCGTAGACGATGCGCTCGGCCAGCGACTTCTTGCCGTCCAGCAGCACCTTGTTGACCAGCTGGGTGACCAGCTGCGAACCGTAGACCGGATCGTTGACCAGCGGACGCTTGGGAGCGGGCCCCTTGCGCGGCATCAGCTCTTCTCCTTCTTCGCGCCGTAGCGGCTGCGAGCCTGCTTGCGGTTCTTGACGCCCTGGGTGTCCAGCGAGCCACGGATGATCTTGTAGCGCACACCGGGCAGGTCCTTCACCCGGCCGCCGCGGACCAGCACCATCGAGTGCTCCTGCAGGTTGTGACCCTCACCGGGGATGTAGGCGGTGACCTCCACCGCGCTGGTCAGCTTCACGCGGGCGACCTTGCGCAGCGCCGAGTTCGGCTTCTTGGGGGTGGTGGTGTAGACGCGGGTGCACACACCGCGCCGCTGCGGGCTGCCCTTGAGGGCCGCGGTCTTCACCTTGGCGACTTTGTCGCGGCGACCCTTGCGGACCAGCTGCTGAATGGTTGGCATCTACCGGCTTTCTCTCATCATCGTGCTGCAAGTCTTTAAAGTCTGTGTACTGCGGTTTCGTCCCCGCCGCGTACCCCGCGACCGGGCGTGTCGCACGCAGTGGACATCGAACGAATTCGATGCATACTGGACATGCGAATTGGCCCGGCGTGCGCGCAAGCGTCTCCGCAAGCGCCTGTTGGGCCAGGCACGAACCTTCACAATACCAGGGTGGGCCAACTGGTCCAAACCAGCGGCCGCGGCCGCCCGGGCACCCCGCCGCCTCCGCCGTGTGACCCTAAGTGCAGGTCAGCCGCCGACGCTGTGCCGGCGGTGCGCCATCCCCGTCGCCAGTCGCAGGACCATATCGGTGAAGACGGCGTCTGGGTCGATCCCCATACCGGCGGCCGCGTCGGGGCCCGTCCCCACCGCCACCACACCGGGATCCATCACGCCGGTCATCTCCAACAGGACGAAACCGTGCAGCGCGGCCCAGAACTCCAGCGCCGCATAGAAGGCGTCCTGACCGTCGAGACCATAGGACGCCAGCACCGAGATCACCGGCATGGCGGCCGCGTGCGCGGCGGCGGTGAACTCCGGGTCGTCCCCGCCCAATGGCATCCGGGTGAACGCCGAGTAGCGCCCCGGATGGTGGTGGGCATAGCTGCGGTACGCGCTGGCCATCGCCATCACCGCGTCATCGCGGGTGCGCCCGGCGCCGACGGTGCTGAGCATGTGCAGGATGTCGTCGATCACCCGCATCCGCACCGTATGGCGCAGATCGTCGAGGCTGTGGACGTGGTTGTAGAGCGAGGGCCCCTTGGTGCCCAGTTGGGCGGCCAGGGCATTGATGGTCAGCGCATCCCAACCTTCGCGGTCGAGGAAGGTCAGCGCGGCGTTGACGATCACCTCGCGGCTCAGTTTGGCCGGCGGCCGCGGGCGTGTACTCATCAGCGTGGACTCTATGCCCCCGGCTAGGCTGATCGGCGATGCGGACACACCTGATCACCGTGCTCGCCGGCCTCACCGGGCTGGGACTGCTCAGCGGCTGCGGCTCGGGCGACGACGCGGCGGGCAGCGGTGCCGACCCCGGTGTCCGGGCTTCTGTCGAGGTGGCCGGGACCATCAACTACGGCTCGTTCGGTACCCGCTCCGATATCGACTGCGCCGACGGCAAGTCCCTCAATGTCGGCGGTTCCAACAATGTGCTGAAGGTGCGCGGGGTGTGCCGGGCGGTGAGCGTGGGCGGCGCCGACAACACCATCACCCTGAATCGGGTCGACGGCGAACTCAACGTCGTCGGCCTGAACAACACCGTCAGCTATGCCCAGGGCGATCCGGAGGTCACCGACGCGGGGACGGGTAACCGGATCGCCCGGCGCTAGGAATCGACCGACACTCCTCTGCGACGGAGATTGTCGATTGCCACCTGGGATTAAACGGCCGGTTGGGTACCAGGATCGTGGTCGTGGGGGCCGATCGAGACAATCTGAATTGACCCGTCAGGGCACCGAACCCAATACATTCGCCACGCCTGCGGAGTCTTGTTTTCGACGTAAGAGTTCCAGATTTGGGCATCGCCTGGACCCTTCAGCGTGTCCATCTGATGTGTGCAAAAGGACGGATGCGATGGACCAGACTCGATCATCAGGCGTATGGCCTTCCGCGCCTTCTTGAACTTCTCGTTCAATCGGCGCGAGTCCTTGGCCTCGCGCAGCCACTCATCGACTGCAGGGCTGAACCAGACCTTCTCGGCACTCACTCGTCGTCAAGAAGCCAGTCACTAGACACCCGCTCGCCTGCAGCGAACTGCTTCAAGCCAGTTCGGATCTCATCATAGAGGCCCCTATTTTCGAGGATCGCGCGTTCGGCGTCATCGAGTAGCGCGAACGGTACTAGTCGGATAGTCCCGTCGGAGTCGACGATTTTGACGAACTTGGTATGCGCGGGAGCAGCGAGGCGAACCTCGGCCCGATCGCCGGTATCGACGATCTCGGATTCGCTCTCATAGCTGATGACGGCAGTCAATTGAGGAAACCTCCCTGCACTAGGACTGTAGCGCGTGTAATGCCAGAACTGTAGACACTATTTGCCGGGTCCCTCTGATGTGTTTCATCACGTTCGGCCGAAACGTAACGCCTCTCTTCACTGAAGGACCAGGTCAGATTACGCTGCGGTTCACCCTCAACCCCCGGTCACATTACATCTCTTGTGCAACTGTCGGCAATTTGTAACAGTGGGGTATGCCTGCAACACACGTCGTCACCAATCAGGTGCCACCGCTACTCGACTACAACCCGGCCACCGCCCCGGTCCTGGCCGAGGCGCTGGAACGGGAGGGCGGCGGCTGGGGCGCCGAGGAGGTCTTCACCCTCGGCGCCATCGCCGGTGGCACGACTGCCCAGCGCTGGGGCGATCTGGCCGACCGCAATGTGCCGATCCTGCACACCCACGACCGGTACGGCCACCGCATCGACGAGATCGAGTACGACCCGGCCTATCACGAGCTGATGCGCACGGCCATCGCACACGGCCTGCACGCGGCACCGTGGGCCGACGACCGGCCCGGCGCTCATGTGGTGCGCGCGGCGAAGATGGGCGTCTGGACCCCCGAACCGGGCCATGTCTGCCCCATTTCGATGACCTACGCCGTGGTCCCGGCGCTGCGGCACAATCCCGATCTGGCCGCGCTCTACGAGCCGTTGCTGACAAGCCGGGTGTACGACCCCGAACTCGCCGTACCGGCCACCAAGGCCGGGATCACCGCCGGTATGTCGATGACCGAGAAGCAGGGCGGCTCCGACGTGCGGGCCGGCACCACCGCCGCGGTCCCCAACGGCGACGGCAGCTACACCCTGACCGGGCACAAGTGGTTCACCTCGGCGGCGATGAGCGATGTCTACCTGGTGCTGGCCCAGGCCCCCGGCGGGCTGAGCTGCTTCTTCCTGCCGCGGGTGCTGCCCGATGGCAGCCGCAACCGGATGCACATCCAGCGCCTGAAGGACAAGCTGGGCAACCACGCCAACGCCTCCAGCGAGATCGAGTACGACGGTGCTATCGCGTGGCTGGTCGGCGAGGAGGGCCGTGGGGTGCCGGTCATCATCGAGATGGTCAACCTGACCCGGCTGGACTGCACCCTGGGCAGCGCCACCAGCATGCGCCAGGGCCTGACCCGGGCCATCCACCACACCCAGCATCGCAAGGCATTCGGCGCGTATCTGATCGACCAGCCGCTGATGCGCAATGTGCTGGCCGACCTGGCAGTGGAGGCCGAGGCGGCGACCATGGTGGCGATGCGGATGGCGGGCGCCACCGACGCCGCCAACCGCGGCGACGTCCGCGAGACCATGCTGCGCCGGATCGGTCTGGCCGCCGCGAAGTACTGGGTGTGCAAACGGGCCACCCCGCACGCAGCCGAGGCGATGGAGTGCCTGGGCGGTAACGGCTACGCCGAGGAATCCGGGATGCCGCGGCTGTACCGGGAGGCCCCGCTGATGGGCATCTGGGAGGGCTCGGGCAACGTCAGCGCGTTGGACACCCTGCGCGCGATGGCCACCCGGCCGGACTGTGTCGAGGTGCTCTTCGACGAGCTGTCCGGCCCCGCGAGCCAGGACGCCAGGCTGGGCGCCCACGTCGGACGGCTCGCCGACAGCCTCACCGACGCCGCGACGCTGGAGTACCGGGCCCGCACCGTCGCCGAGCACATCACGCTGGCCCTGCAGGGCGCGCTGCTGGTGCGCCACGGGCACCCGGCGGTCGCCGAGGCGTTCCTGGCCACCCGACTGGCCCGCGACTGGGGCGGCGCCTTCGGGACGCTGCCCGCCGGGCTGGACCTGGCGCCGATCATCGAGCGCTCGCTGGTGAAGGGGTGAGCGCCGCGCCCCTCACCACCATGACCTACGAGGTGACCGGGCGGATCGCGCGGATCACCTTCGACCGGCCGGACAAGGGCAACGCCATCGTCGCCGACACCCCGGTGGAACTGGCCGCGTGCGTGGAGCGCGCCGACCTGGACCCGAACGTGCACGTGATCCTGGTGTCCGGCCGGGGTCCCGGCTTCTGCGCCGGGTTCGACCTGTCCGCCTATGCCGAGGGTCTGGCGGCGGGCAATCCGGGGCCGGCGGCGGGTGAGCGGGCCGGGACCGTGCTCGACGGGCGGGTCCAGGCCGAGAACCACCGGCCGGACAAGCCGTGGGACCCGATGGTCGACTACCAGATGATGAGCCGCTTCGTTCGCGGCTTCGCCGCCCTGATGCGGGCCGACAAGCCGACCGTGGTCAAGATCCACGGCTACTGCGTCGCCGGTGGCACCGATATCGCGCTGCACGCCGACCTGATGGTGGCCGCCGCCGATGCCAAGATCGGCTACCCACCCACCCGGGTGTGGGGAATCCCGGCGGCCGGGTTGTGGGCGCACCGTCTCGGCGATCAGCGCGCCAAGCGACTGCTGTTCACCGGGGACTGCATCACCGGCGCGCAGGCCGCCGAGTGGGGGCTGGCCATCGAGGCCCCCGAACCCGCCGATCTCGACGACCGCACCGAGCGACTGGTGGAACGGATCGCCGCGCTGCCTATCAACCAGCTGATCATGGCGAAACTGGCCGCCAACACCGCGCTCTACCAGCAGGGGGTGCTGACCAGCGCGATGGTCTCGACGGTGTTCGACGGGATCGCCCGGCACACCCCGGAGGGGCACGATTTCGTCGCGGGGGCCGGCCGGGACGGCTTCCGGGATGCGGTCCGGCGCCGCGACGCCCCGTTCGGCGACTTCGGCAGAATTGCCTCCGATGTCGGCGGTGGCCGAATTGCCTCCGATGTCGGCGGTGGCCGCACTGCCTCCGATGTCGGCGGTGGCCGCAGCACATCAGGAGTCTGAGGTGGCCCCCAGGCTGACCGCACGCTCGGTGGTGCTCTCGGTCCTGCTCGGCGCCCACCCGGCGTGTGCCACCCCGGCCGAACTGGTCGCGCTGACCGCCGGGTTCGGTATCCGCGAGGCGGCATTGCGAGTCGCGCTGACCAGGATGGCCGCCGCGGGTGACCTGGTTCGCTCCGCCGACGGCTACCGGCTCTCCGACCGGTTACTCGCCCGCCAGCGCCGCCAGGACGCCGCGCTGAACCCGCCGACCCACGGTTGGGACGGCCAGTGGCTGACGGTCCTGGTCACCGCGACCGGCGCCGACGCTCGCACCCGCACCGCACTGCGGGCCGCACTGCGGGAGGTCCGGTTCGGCGAACTTCGCGAGGGGGTGTGGCTGCGCCCGGACAACCTGGACACCGCCCTGCCCCCCGTCGTGCACGGCCGGGTGCGGGTGCTGCGAGCCACCGATGACGACCCGGCGGGGCTGGCCGCGCTGCTGTGGGACCTGCCCGGCTGGGTGCAGACCGGTCGCCGACTGCTGGCCCGGATGGCCGAGGCCGACGATGTCCCGGCCCGTTTCGAGATCGCCGCGGGGATCGTGCGCCATCTGCTCACCGACCCGGTGCTGCCTGACGCGCTACTACCGCCGGGCTGGCCGGGCTCGAAACTGCGGGACTGCTACACCGAATTCGCAGCGCAGTTGGCCCGGCGGCGAGAACCCCTCGCCGCACACGTCGGCGCGCGGCCCGACCAGGAAGAGGCGAGATGAGCGAATCGACGGACGCCGTCCGGGTTGAGCGCGACGGCCCGGTCACCACGGTGATCCTGAACCGTCCACAGGCGCGCAACGCCGTCGACGGCCCGACCGCGCTGGCCCTGTACGCCGCGTTTGAGGAGTTCGAAGCCGATGACACCGCCGCGGTGGCGGTGCTCTGCGGCGACGGCGGGACGTTCTGCGCGGGCGCCGACCTCAAAGCGCTCGGCACCGCGGACGTCAACCCCACCTACCCGGTGGTGTCCAGCCCGATCGGCCCGATGGGCCCGACCCGGATGTCGCTGTCCAAACCGGTGATCGCCGCGGTCAGCGGTTACGCGGTGGCCGGCGGGCTGGAACTGGCGCTGTGGTGCGACCTGAGGGTGGTGGAGAGCAGCGCGGTGTTCGGGGTGTTCTGCCGGCGCTGGGGCGTGCCACTCATCGACGGCGGCACGGTCCGGTTGCCGCGGTTGATCGGGCACAGCCGGGCGATGGACATGATCCTGACCGGCCGTCCGGTGGATTCCGCCGAAGCGATGGCGATCGGCCTGGCCAACCGGGTGGTGCCCGACGGGCAGGCCCGGACGGCCGCCGAGACCCTGGCCGCCGAACTGGCCCGGTTACCGCAGGGCTGCCTACGGGCCGATCGCGCCTCGGCGCTACGGCAGTGGGGGCACTCGGAGACCGAGGCCCTGGCTTTCGAGTTCGACAGTTTCGCGACGGTGGCCGCCGAATCACTGGCCGGGGCGCGCCGGTTCGCCGGTGGGGCCGGGCGGCACGGCGCACCGGCCTGAGCCCCTGAACCTCTGAGCCCATGCCCTGGGCTAACCGCACCGCACGTCACCCCCACAACCCCGGAAACGGGAAACGGCCCCCTCCCGAAGGAGGGGGCCGTTCCCGTGTTGGAACTGACTGCTAGGCAGGGCTGCCGCCGCCGCGGCCACCGGCACCGCCGGCACCGCCGGCACCACCGGCTGCTCCACCCTTGATGGCGCCACCAGCACCACCGGTGCCACCGGTACCGCCAGGACCACCGCTACCGCCCGCGCCGCCGGACGAACCGGAGGAAGCGGAACCGTTGCTACCGGCCACACCGCCCGACCCGGCACTACCGGTGCTGCCGGCATTGCCGGTCGCGCCGGAGGCGCCAGCCGAACCGGTCGCACCGGAGGCGCCCACGGCGCCACCGATGCCGTTGGCACCCGAGGCACCCTGGGTACCCGAGGCACCCGGGTTGGCACCCGTTGCGCCAGAGGCACCGGTGAAGCCGGTCGCGCCGTCCAGGCCCTGAGCGCCCTGGGCGCCCTTGGGACCGTCGGCACCCGCGGCACCGGTGGCGCCACTGGCGCCCGCCTTGCCGTTGGAGCCGACAGCGCCGCCGCCGCCGAACAGGCCGCCCGAGCCCGGGGTGCCCGCCTTGCCGCCGGCACCACCGGCGCCGCCGAGCGAGCCACCGAGACCGCCGGTACCACCTTCGCCGCCGAAGCCGCCGGTACCACCGGTACCACCGACGCCGCCGGCACCACCGGTACCACCGGCGCCGTAGCCACCGGTACCACCGGTACCACCCGTGCCGCCGGCACCGGAGAGGCCACCCTGGCCACCCTGGCCACCGGTACCACCGGTACCACCGACGCCGCCGGCGCCACCGGTACCACCGGTACCACCGGTACCACCGGTGCCACCGACGCCACCCTGGCCGCCTGCGCCACCCGAGGCACCGTTACCGAGACCACCGATACCACCAACACCACCGGCGGCGCCAACGCCACCGGTACCACCCGTGCCACCCTTGCCGCCGTTGGAGCCGGTACCACCGGTACCACCCGTGCCACCCGTGCCACCCGTGCCACCCGTGCCACCGGTACCACCCGTGCCACCCGTGCCACCCGTGCCGCCACCGGCACCACCGGTACCACCGGTACCACCGATACCACCCTGGCCACCGACGCCACCGATACCGCCGGAGCCACCGCGGCCGCCGGTACCACCGGTGCCACCGTTACCGCCGGTGCCACCGTCGCCGCCGTTGCCGGCGTTGCCGCCCTGACCGAAGAGGCTGAACAGGCCGGCGTTGCCGCCGTTGCCGCCGTTACCGCCGGTGCCGCCGGTTTCGCCGGCACCGCCGCGTCCGCCGCCGACGGCGGTCAGGATCGCGCTGCCGCCGTCACCGCCGGTACCGCCGCGCCCGCCGGACGCACCCACGCCGCCCGAAGCACCCGAGGCGCCGGAGGGGGCCATGCTGCCGGTGGCACCCCAACCGCCCCAGCCACCCGCGCCACCGGAAGCGCCGGTGAAGCCGTTAGTACCGGGGGCGCCGGACCCGCCGGACGCGCCGGGAGCACCGGACGCACCGGGTTCGCCGGAGGCGCCGGCACTGCCGGAGGCGCCGGGATCGCCGTTGACGCCGGTCGCACCCGCCGCGGCACCCGGAGCGCCGGAAGCGCCGGAAGCGCCCACGGTGCTACCCGCTGCTCCCGCTCCGCCCGATGCGCCGGAAGCGCCGATGTCCGCGCCGCCGGATGAGCCGTTAGGCGCACCGGAGGCACCGGAGGCACCGGTCACACCGGAGGCGCCGTAGCCACCGGAGGCTCCGATGGTGCCGGAGGCGCCCCAGGCGCCGGAGGACCCGGGACCCGCGGAGGCGCCGGACGCGCCACGGGCACCGGAAGCACCGGTAGCACCAGGATCGCCTTGTTGGCCGTTGATACCGGGGGTACCGGAGGCGCCATACGCACCGTCGTCACCACGGACGCCCGTGCCGCCGTTACCGCCGTTACCGCCGTTGGAGAACCATGCGAAGAGGCCGCCGTTACCGCCGTCGCCACCGTCGCCTCCGATACCGCCGTTACCGCCGTTACCGCCGGAACCGGCCAGCAGACCGCCGTTGCCGCCGTCGCCACCGTCACCGATGACCGCGGAGCCGCCGTTACCGCCGTTGCCCCACAGCAGGCCGCCGCTCTGGCCGTTGGCGCCAGAGCCGTCGGTGCCGCTCTGGCCGTTGCAGATCAGGCCGCAGGCGCCGCCGACGGCAGCCGCAGCGGTGACCGACTGAGTCGCACCGCCGGAGTCACCGACGAGGCTGTTGCCGTCGAGCCAGAAGGGATCCGCGTCGGTGGTATCGAGCGGAAATTCGAAGTTGCGCAGCTCCACCTCGAGCGGAGCAGACGCCTGGACCGCAGAGAGGGCGGTCGGTGCGAACAGGCCGAGGCCTGCACCGATGGCCGACACACCGCCGGCACCGGCAATCAATAGGGAGCGGAGAGAGACTTTCTTTCCACTCGACTTGGTGTTGCGTTCTTTTGACACGTGCGGGCTCCCCACAACCAAATTGACAGACCTGCGGTTTACAGGCCCAGTGAACTTAACACGGCAGAACAGATGCTCAGCTACCTCAGCCGCTGTACAAATTCCTGAAACTTGCATACGCAAGCACATTGCCGTTGCACAGGGAAGTGGTTTGAGTTAGCTCCTGGCATTTGCCAGCAGTACCCCATGGACGCCGGCTGTGGGTCCGATTATCAGCAAATGCGCTGCTCCAGAGCGCTCTAAGTTCACTCTCAGGTACCGCTGGACCATCTCGTCCGGGATCGCCAGGATGCCCTTCTCAGGTTGCCCTAATCTTTCTCTCAGCGCGCTCATCGCGCCTCAAATTGGTTCAGGACCCAACCAGGATCATTTCTGGCCGGGGTACCCGGCGGGGTCGGGACAGGAGTCTGGCAAACATGTTGGGGCCGTCTGAGGGGCGTGGAGCGACGCCGGTGGGCCGCGCCGAGACCATCGGCGAGCCCATGCCTGTTGCTCGCCCACTGGTCGCCTTCCGTTGGCCGCTCTGGCGCGCACGCCCGCTAGGGCTTCTGGAACCCGCCCGGTGGTGGGAGCTCCGCCGAGATCGCCCCCCAGAAGTTCTTGACGTTGATCGCGAAGACCTTCTCCTCCGAGCGGATGACCTCTCGGTAGTGGGCCTGTTTGTCGAAATAGTGCCGGTAGTTGACGAAGATGTCGGGGATCAGGTCGTGGAGGTCCCGCTCGAGGGTCACCTTTTCCTCGATGGGGACGTCCTCCCAATAGGCGGCCGACCCGGACTTGTTGGTGACCACCACACAACCGTGCATGGCCGCCTCCCGCGGCATCCGGTCCTTGCCGGGGTGATATCCGTTGTCCACGTAGATCTTGCAGGTGCGCAGTGTCTCGTCGACCTGTTCCCGCGACATGCCCTTCATCCTGATGTAGGGAATGCCGCGGCTCTCGCAGATGCTCCGGGTGATCATGTCCTTGTTGGCGTTGTAACAGATCACGTCCTGCTTACCGCCGATGAAGGACTCGGGGTCCAGCGCCAGGTAGTCGTCGTTGATGTGGTCGGTCAGGAAGTACCACCAGGTCTGCCAGGACAGGAACGGCCGGACCATGGCGTACTCGTAGTAGGACTGGAACAGGTGGATGGCCTGCGACTCCACCTCCAGGTTGTCCCGCAACATCCCCATCAGGGCGGCATTGGTGTGGGAGAGCCAGTACACAGCGATGTTCGACTGCGGATAGGCCTGCCGGAACTCGGTGATGCGGGCGATCTCCGGGATGACCACCACGGTTCCCCGGGTGTCCTCGACGTGATCGCTGACCTTGATGGCGGCGAACTCGGGGTACAGCACGCTGTGGTCGCCGTCCGGGTTCGGCAGGTAGTACATCGCGGCGTCGGCACCGATGGCGTTCAGGGCGCTGCACAGCTGGTGCAGGAGTTCGGTGCCGCCGGTCCGGTGCCGTGGGCAGACGATGAAAACCCTGGAAGCTCCCATCACGCTCACCCCTGCGCGGCCGGTTTCTCGCTGACGGCCCGGCCCACCTGCCACTCCCAGTCACGATCCCGGGGCGCACGCACCTCGAGGTTCTTCTCCCACGCCGCCTGCAACACCGTCGGGTCGACCCCGCAGTCACGGGCCACGCTGATCAACGCGTTGATGTCCTTGGGCAGACAGTGGCCGCCGAATCCGCCGACGAACCGCCCGTCGTGGGTGGGCACCGGACCGGGCACCGCCCAGTGGGTGTCACCGAGCCGGCGGTCGAAGGTGGCGTACTCGATCACCTTGTCGTAGTCGATGTCGAGGCCGTGGGAGTCCAGCGCTTCGCAGATCTGCGCCATCTCGTTGGCGAACGACACCTTCACCGCGAGCATGCAGTTGGTCACGTACTTGACCATCTCCGCGGTGCTGGAACTGGTCTTGATGATCGCCATCTTCGGGAACAGCCGCCGGTAGAGGTTGCGCACCTCGTTGATGTAGGGCCGCGGACCGCCGAGGACCACCCGTTCCGCGCCGCGCATATCTGCCAAAGCGTTTGCCTCGGTGAGGAACTCGGGGTTGAACACGGTATGCAGACCGCCGCCGTCAGGCTCGCCGAACCGGGCGTTCCAGCGCTGCACCGAACCGGGCGGGACCGTCGACTTCAACACAGCGATCCGGTGCGGGACACCGGGGCGGCGCGGGCTGTCGCAGATCCCGGCCAATATCTCCTCGACGATGGAGACATCCGCAGTCCCGTCGGGGTACATCGGCGTCGGCACGCAGACGAAGAAGATGCCGGTGAATCCGTCGTCGGCCTCGCAGGCTTCGACGAAGTCGGAGATCGTGCCGGGCCGGCCGCGATCGCCGAACTCGTCGATCCCGCCCTCGGCCCGCTTGCCGATCCGGTCGTAGACCAGGACCTTCTCGCCCCGCTCAGCGAACACCGTGGTCAGGGTGCCCCCCACATAACCCTGTCCGATCACCGCCACGCTCATCCGTCAACCCCTTTCGCCGAGCAGACACAAACTCGCACAATTCTGCGCCTGAACGTGCGAGTTTGCGTCTGCTCGCGCAAGCGAACCACACAAGAAAGGCCCCGCCGAAGCGGGGCCTTTCCTCGTGGGTCCTTCTAGCGGTAGTCGCTGTACCCGTAGTCGTCCAACGGCACCGCGGCGCCGGTGGCCTGACCGAAGTCCGGGCTGTAGTACTGATCCTCGTAGGACGGGATCGTGTACGCGGCGGCCCGGGCCTCCTCGGTGGGCTGCACCTGGATGTTGCGGTACCGGTTGATACCGGTACCCGCCGGGATCAGCTTGCCGATGATGACGTTCTCCTTGAGGCCCTGGAGCTTGTCGCTGCGGCAGTTGATCGCCGCATCGGTCAGCACCCGGGTGGTCTCCTGGAACGAGGCCGCCGACAGCCACGAGTCGGTGGCCAGCGATGCCTTGGTGATACCCATCAGCACCGGACGGCCGGCCGCCGGCTCGCCACCCTCGGCGACGACGCGACGGTTCTCCGACTCGAACTCCCCGCGCTCGGTCAGCGAGCCGGGCAGGAACTCCGTTGCGCCCGAGTCGATGATCGTGACGCGACGCAGCATCTGCCGGACGATGACCTCGATGTGCTTGTCGTGGATCGACACACCCTGCGCCCGGTAGACCTCCTGGACCTCCTTGACCAGGTGGATCTGCACCTCGCGCGGGCCGAGCACGCGCAGCACCTCGTGCGGGTCGGCCGAGCCCTCCATGAGCTGCTGGCCCACCTCGACGTGGTCGCCGTCGGCGAGCAGCCGCTCGGTGCCGTCCTCGTGCTTGAACACCCGCAGCCGCTGACGCTTGGACAGCTTGTCGTACACGACCTCCTCGCTCCCGTCGTCAGGAACGATGGTGATCTTGTAGAACTTGTCGTTGTCCTCCAAGCGGATCCGCCCGGTGACCTCGGCGATCGGGGCCTTGCCGCGCGGGATGCGCGCCTCGAACAGCTCCTGCACGCGGGGCAGACCACCGGTGATGTCCTCACCGACGCCACCCTGGTGGAAGGTGCGCATGGTCAGCTGGGTGCCGGGCTCGCCGATGGACTGCGCGGCGACGATTCCGACCGCCTCGCCGATGTCGACGAGCTTGCCGGTCGCCATCGACCGGCCGTAGCACATCGCGCACACACCCGAGGCGCTGCCGCAGGTGAGCACCGAGCGCACCTTGACCGAGGAGATCCCGGCTTCCAGCAGTGCGTCGATCGCCGGGTCGCCCAGGTCATGGCCGCGCTCGACGATCACGGTGCCGTTGGCGTCGACGGCGTCAGCGGCCAGCGTGCGGGCGTAGGCGGAGGTCTCCACGAACGGATCCCGGATCAGCGAGCCGTCGGCTCCCCGCTCCGCCAGGTCGACGACGATGCCGCGCTCGGTCAGGCAGTCGTGCTCGCGCACGATCACGTCCTGGCTGACGTCCACCAGACGGCGGGTCAGGTAACCCGAGTCGGCGGTGCGAAGTGCGGTGTCCGCCAGACCCTTTCGGGCGCCGTGGGTGTTGATGAAGTACTCCAGCACGGTCAGGCCCTCACGGAAGGAGGACTTGATCGGACGCGGGATGAACTCACCCTTCGGGTTGGTC
>Ga0208823_1000214_pt1 | contig 49759 bp, 42 predicted proteins | sample AD_UKC075_MetaG_FD_184440 | JGI IMG/M metagenome (GOLD analysis project Ga0208823, IMG submission 184440) | Active sludge microbial communities of municipal wastewater-treating anaerobic digesters from USA - AD_UKC075_MetaG (SPAdes) (version 2) | ecosystem: Engineered > Bioreactor > Anaerobic >...
TGATGGCGCCGGGTCGGCTGGGTCGTGCCTTGGTATGCCGTGAACCGGGCCGAGGGTCAAGTGTGCCAGACCCCAGACGGGTGACCTAACGCGGCGTTGCGCTGCGGCATTCCCGCAGCCTGGCGAGGGACGCGTGAGGGACCCGTGAGGGACCGCTGAGGGAGGCGTGAGGAACCCGCGAGGGACTACCGTGGGGCGCCGTGACCCGATGGATCGACGTGGCCCACGACGTGTTCGTGCTTGCCGGCGTCCTGGCCTTCGCGATGTCCGGCGCGCTGCAGGCGGTGGGTCGGCGGATGGACGTCGTCGGCATCTGCTCGCTCGGCGTGGTCACCGCCGTCGGCGGCGGGATCCTGCGCGACCTGCTCATCGGCGCGGTGCCTCCGGCCGCCCTCACCGACTGGACCCTGGTTCCGGTGGCGTTGGTCGGCTCCCTCATCGTCTTCTGGTCGCACGGTCGGTGGACGGTGCCAAGACGGCCGATGCTCGTCCTGGACGCCGTCGGGCTGGGGCTGTTCTGTGTCGAGGGGACCGTCAAGGCGCTGGGTTTCGGGCTCAATCCCTACGCCTCCGCCGTGGTCGGCATGCTCACCGGGGTCGGCGGTGGCGTCATCCGGGACGTGTTGGCTGGACAGATCCCGTCGGTGTTCCGCCACGGGTCCCGGCTCTATGTCATCCCGTCCTTGGCCGGCGGTGGGATCACCGCCGCTCTGTGGACGGCGGGGCACTTCTCGTTGCTCGCCCTGCTGGCCGTTGCCGCGACCGTGTCGGCCATCCGGATCGCCTCGCTGCGCTTCCGGTGGCGGGCTGCCAGCCCCCGGGACCTCGACCTCGACGTGGGGTGACATCCGTGGGGTTGACATACGTGGGGTGGCCGTCGGGGGTGCCACAGGTCACCCCCTAAGTTACGCGACCGTAGGTACAGTGAAGAGATGCTGACGTCAGCATCCCGGTCATGACCCCCGACGAGGCGCGCGACATCGCCCGGCTCGGCGGACGCGCTGCCACGGGCATCGCCGGCCTCGTGGAGCACACTCACCACGGCATCACCGAACGGGTCTACCGCACGGTGGGCCGCCTGACCGGTGGGGCGAGCCGGCCGATCCACGTGACCCACGACCTGGTGGCACGGCATACCTTCTTCTGGGTGCAGCGGGGGCTGGAAGCGGGCGCCTGGGCAGCGCAGGTCATCGCGGCTCGCGCCATGGGCGGGGAACGCAGCAGCCGCAGCGGCTTGGATGGCGTGAGGGCGCAGCTGGCCCTGGGCATCGTCAACGGGGTCACCGGCGACCGACTGGCCGCAGACGCCTCGACGTTGGCGATCCCCATGAGCCTGCGACACGAGGGCCGCAATGTCGCGCCGACTGCGGAGGGGCTGCGCGCGGCATACGGGATGGGCCATGAGCGGATCGTCGTCTTCGTCCACGGCCTGGTCGAGACCGAGCACGCCTGGCGATTCCGCTCGCGGCAGCGGTGGGGCGAGGCGGGCGTGAGCTACGCCTCGCAACTCGCGGCGGACACCGATTGGGTGCCGCTCATGGTGCGCTACAACTCTGGTGCCCCGATCCCGGCGAATGCCGACGCCTTCGCCGATCTGCTGGGCGAGGTGGTTCGGTGCTGGCCAGGGCCGCTGCGCGAGGTGGTGATCGTCGGGCATTCGATGGGTGGCCTCGTGGCGTTGCGGGCCCTCGCACACGGCGACACCGCCTGGACCCGCGCGGTGCGTGCCGTCATCACGGTGGGCAGCCCTCGCGAGGGCGCGCCACTGGAACGCTTCGCGGTCGTCGCGGAGGAGGTCGCCGAGAGCAGCGGCCACGGACGGTGGTTCGGTGGGTTGGTCGGGATGCGCAGCGACGGGATCCGTAACCTCCGCCACCCGATCGACCACCCGCCCCTGCCGGACTGGGTGCAGGAGTATGCCGTGCTCGCCACGCTCACGCCCGACTCCTGGCACCCGGCCGTCCCGCGGGTTGGTGACGGTCTGGTGCCGGTGCCAGCCGACCCGTCCGAGCACACCGTGGTCGTGACCGGCCTGCACCACCTGGACCTGCTCAACCACCCGAGTGTCTATGCCCAGTTGCGAGCCTGGCTCGATCCTGAGTGAGGGGCCGGTGGGGCGGGCCACTTCAGCGGGTGCGCTTCGGGCCGAAACTCGGGCAACTCGACACTCGCGGGGTTGCCACGCCTCACCCAGGCTGACTCGGTCGGGCAACTCGACACTCGCGGCCTTTCACCGGTCGGCCCCTCTGGCCCAGCCTGACGCGGCCTGGTGGCACCCTGTGGATAACCTCTGCAGAACAACCGCCCGAGGCGGCACAGTGCCGCTATGAGTTCCCATGCCGAATCTGGCCCGGGGCAACGTGGTCCTAGCCAACCTGCGCACGAGCAACCCTGGTCACCACGGCCCGGCCAGCCCTTCCTTCGCCGAGGGGCGCAGCAGGCCGGCATCAGCGACGATCACTTGGCAGGACCTGGATTCCGAGCCATCTTCCGCGGTGTCCACGTGACTGCCGACGTGCCGATCACCCTCACGCTGCGCGCCCAAGCCGCGCTCACTGCGGCGCCAGCCGGGGCCATGATCAGCCACCACACCGCGGCCAAGCTGTGGGGTGGCGTCGTTCCTGACACCTCAGCCGTCCACGTGAGCATCCCGCCAGGCACAAGTTTCAGTCGAGCCGGGGTCATCGTGCATCGGCCACACACCCTCCCCGCCGTTGGTACGAGACGTCGTGTCCGAGTCACCCGGCCCGAGGAGACCTTCCTGGCGTGCGCGGCATACCTCGCGCTGGTCGAGCTCGTCGTGCTCGGTGACAGCCTCGTGGGCGCGGGGGCCACCACTGCGGAGGCCTTGATCACAGCCGCTGCTCACAGGCGCGGGCGCGGGACCCGGCTGGCCCGCTCGGCAGCCGCGCTCGTGCGTCGAGGCGTCGACTCGCCCCCGGAGACGCGGCTGCGGTTGCTGCTGTGCCTCGCTGGACTGCCCGAGCCAGAGGTCGACCACCGCATCTACTCCGAGGTTGGGCAGCTGCTCTACCGGTTCGACCTGAGCTATCCGCAGATCAAACTGGCCATCGAGTACGACGGTCGCCATCACGAGCGCGACCCCTACCGAGGACGTGACCTGCTGCGACGCGAGGACCTCGAGGCCGACGGCTGGGCATTTGTCGTCGTCGTCACCGAACACCTGAACGGCACACCGGGGGACGTCCTGGCCCGGGTCGCGCGAGTGATGCAACGACGAGGTATGCCGGTGCCGCGCCTGAGCGAGCGCTGGCGACAGCACTTCTCTCAGCGGGAGCGCCCGGCCTGACAGTTGCGCTGGCGAGTTCTGACGGTTGCCGCCCGGCTAACTCGACACTCGCTGAGCTGCGCGGGCTGGATAGCGCGGAAGGGCCAGGAAACTCAACACTCGCTGAGTTGCGCGGGGCTGGATAGCGCGGAAGGGCCAGGCCAGCTCGACACTCGCCGAGTTGGCCTGGCCGACACCGATCTGACTAGTTGTCCTCTTCGCCGTCGAGCTTGATCGACGAGGTGCGCTGGACCTGGACGAGGAATTCGAGGTTGCTCTTGGTCTTCTTGAGCCGGTCGAGCAGCAACTCAATGCCTTGGGTCTCGTCGAGGGCGGAGAGCACCCGACGCAGTTTCCACATGATCCGCAACTCTTCGGTCGACATGAGGATGTCCTCACGCCGGGTGCCCGAGGCGTTGACGTCGACGGCCGGGTAGATCCGGCGGTTGGCCAGCTGGCGGGAGAGCTTGAGCTCCCAGTTGCCGGTGCCCTTGAACTCCTCAAAGATGACCTCGTCCATCTTGGAGCCGGTCTCGACGAGGGCCGTGGCGAGGATGGTGAGCGAGCCGCCGTCCTCGATGTTGCGCGCCGCACCGAAGAACTTCTTCGGCGGGTAGAGCGCGGCTGAGTCGACACCACCGGAGAGGATGCGCCCACTGGCGGGTGCAGCCAGGTTGTAGGCGCGGCCCAAGCGGGTGATGCCATCCAGCAGGATGACGACATCGTGGCCCAACTCGACCAGGCGCTTGGCCCGCTCGATGGCCAGCTCGGCGACCGTGGTGTGGTCGTCGGCCGGACGGTCGAAGGTCGAGGCGATGACCTCGCCACGAACCGTCCGCTGCATGTCGGTGACTTCCTCAGGACGCTCATCGACGAGCACGACCATGAGGTGGACCTCAGGGTTGTTGGTCGTGATGGCGTTGGCGATCGCCTGCAGGATAAGCGTCTTACCGGCCTTCGGCGGGCTGACGATCAGACCACGCTGACCCTTGCCGATCGGCGACACGAGGTCGACGACCCGGGTGGTGATGATGTTGGGCAACGTCTCCAGACGCAGCCGCTCCTGCGGGTAGAGCGGGGTGAGCTTGGAGAACTCGACCCGCGACTTGGCCTGGTCAGGATCCATGCCGTTGACGGTGTCCAGCCGGACGAGCGGGTTGAACTTGGCCCGGTTGCCGGTCTGACCGACGGGGATCTCACCCTCACGCAGCGCCTTGACGGCACCGGTCACGGCGTCGCCCTTGCGCAGCCCGTGCCGACGCACCAGGCCGAGCGGCACGTAAACGTCGCCAGGCCCCGGGAGGTAGCCCGATGTCCGGACGAACGCGTAGTTGTCCGACACGTCGAGGATGCCGGCGACGGGCACGATGACGTCGTCCTCGGCGATCTGCACGTCCGCCTCGGTGAGCTCCTGCCCACCCATCGGCATACCCATCGTCCCGCGGCCGCGCTTGCGGTCGCGGCTGCGCTGGCGATTGCGCCGACGGCCGGTGCGGCTGTCAATGTCATCGTCGTAGCGCGACTGGTTCTGCTGGCCGCCCTGGCCACCCTGCTGACGGTACTGACCGCCCTGCTGGCCTTGCTGCCGATCCTGCTGACGGTCTTGCTGGCCGCCCTGTTGGCGGTCCTGCTGACGATCCTGCTGACGGTCCTGCTGGCCGCCCTGCTGACGGTCCTGCTGGCCGCCCTGCTGACGGTCCTGCTGGCCGCCCTGTTGGCGGTCCTGCTGGCGATCTTGCTGGCCCTGCTGATCGCCGGACTGCCCCTCGCGGTTGCGGGTGAAACGCTCGGCGCGCTCCCGGGGGGCGCGCTCGCCCTGCTCGGAAGACCCGGACGAGGCCGGCCGGTCGGCCCGCTCGCCCTGCTCGGCAGGCGCGGCCGAGCTGGCGTCGGACGCACCGTCGCCGATCGGGAGGCTGGCCTGAGCGCCGCCGGTCGAACCGCTCTGGGGGGCACCGGCACCGGTGCGGACCCGGCGCGAACCGGAACGGGACCGGGCCGGCGCGCTGGAGCCGCCCTCGGCCGACGCGGTCGCCGCCGGAGCGCTGGACGCGCCGCTGCCGCCGGACGCGCTGCTGCCGCCGGACGCGCTGTTGCCACTGGCTGCGCTGTCACTGGAGGCGGCGGGCTCGGCGCTGCGAGCCGCTGCGGCCGACGTGGCGGCCGAACCCGCGCTCGCGCGTCCCGAACCGCGGGAGGAGCCCCCGCCTCGGCTCGCCGAAATGGCGGCCACGAGGTCGTCCTTGCGCATCTTCGCCGTGCCGGTGATGCCCAGGCTCGATGCCACGTCCTTGAGCTCGGCAAGCTTGAGCCCCGTGAGGCCTGCTTTGGTCGACTTGCGGTCGGCCGCGGCCTCAATGGTGTCTGTCACGAAGGATCCTTCCCCTCGTTCGTCGGCATCCCCTGACGGGAGCCGGGTGCTGCGGCCAGCATCAGCTGACCGGTGAGTTGACCCCACGGTGGACGCGCGCAAGGCGGACCGAGGCTGTCAAGGCCTGTCGCGTGGGGGTGGTGCCGCCGCGCCGTCGCGGGCCACTCGGCCCTCCGGTGCGGTGCACGCTCAATGTAACACCTCGGCCGTCGCCCTGCCCGCGTCCCGCCGCAGACGCGTGTCAACGCAACCGAACCGTCACACCCTCGGCGGGGATGCCCGGCACCAGGCGGGTCCAGATCTCGTCGGCCCCGGAACGCACGGAATCGACCCGATCGGTCGTCGTCAGGACCAAGACGCTCGGCCCGGCGCCGGAGATGGTCGCCGCGTGTCCGTCAGCTCGCAACCGGTCGACGAGGTCCATCGACGCGGCATACGAGGGGCGTCGCGCCTCCTGGTGCAGCCAGTCGTGGGTCGCGGGGACCAGCAGTTCGGGGCTGCGGGTGGCCGCCTCGACGAGCAGCGCCGCGCGAGCCGAGTTGCGGGCCGCGTCGCGCAGCAGCACGCGCTCGGGCAGCAGCGCGCGGGCCGTGTGAGTGGCCAAGGTCGTTTCCGGCACGAAGACGACTGCGGTCAGGTCGGGGTGCAGGGGCAACCGCACGGTGACGGTATGCCGTGTGCCCGCCTCCCCCTCCGACGCCCCGACCGCGATGGGCAGGTCGTCCTGGGCCGACCACGAGAGGGTCATCCCCCCGAAGACGGTCGCCGAGGCGTTGTCCGGGTGCCCTTCGAGCTCACTGGCGAGGGAGTTGACCGCCTCGAGGTCGATCGTGACGGCTTCCCCTGCCGCGCCCAGGCGCCCCTCGATCGCAGCCGCCGCCACCGCCGCAGCGCACGCTGAAAGTCCTTGCGCCGCAGCGACCCCCGAGACGATCGCCGTTGCCGACGAACCCATCCCACGTCCGTGCGGCACCGCGTTGACCGTCTGCACGAGAAGTCCCGACGGCACCTCGACGCCGAGCTCGCGCAGGCCTCGGACCATCGAGCGGTAGACCAGATGGGACTCGTCGCGGGGCACCCCGTCGGCGCCCGATCCGGTGACCTCGATGCGCAACCCCGGCTCGGCGACCACGGTGACGTCGAGTTGGTCCCAGACCCCGAGAGCCAGGCCGACGGAGTCGAAACCCGGCCCGAGGTTGGCGCTGCTGGCCGGGGTCCGCACCCGGATCGCCGTGCCGACGGGGACCTTGCGCATGATCAGGGTCAGCTTTCGAGACCGAGGGCGACGGCCGCGGCATACGCCTCGGCGGCGATCTGGGTCGGGACGACCTCGGTGCCGTCGGCGCGCTTGAGAGCCCACTGCGGGTCCTTGAGGCCGTGGCCGGTGACCGTGCAGACGATGCGGGCCCCCGCGGGCACGTCGCCGGACTCCGAGCGGGCCAGCAGGCCCGCGACCGAGGCCGCCGAGCCGGGCTCCACGAACACGCCCTCCTTGCCCGAGAGGATCCGGTGGGCGTCGAGGATCTGCTCGTCGGTGACCGCGTCGATCCGGCCGCCGGAGTCGTCGCGGGCCGCGACGGCCTGGGCCCACGAGGCCGGGTTGCCGATCCGGATGGCGGTGGCGATGGTCTCGGGCTCGTCGACCGGGTGGCCGAGGACGATCGGCGCCGCGCCGGCGGCCTGGAACCCCCACATTCGGGGCAGGTGGGTGGCCGGGCCACCTGTGCCCGCCTCGCCGGGAGCGCCGGGAGTTCCCGCGGCATACTCCTGGTAACCCTGCCAATAGGCGGTGATGTTGCCCGCGTTGCCCACCGGCAAGCAGTGGATGTCGGGGGCGTCGCCCAGGGCGTCGACGATCTCGAAGGCCGCGGTCTTCTGCCCCTCGATGCGGGCGGGGTTGACCGAGTTGACCAACTCGACCGGGTAGGCCTCGGCGAGTTTGCGAGCCACGGTGAGACAGTCGTCGAAGTTGCCCGCCACCTGCAGCAACGTGGCCCCGTGGGCGATCGCCTGGCTGAGCTTGCCCATGGCGATCTTGCCGTCGGGCACCAGGACGGCGCAGGCCATCCCGGCTTTGGTGGCATAGGCGGCCGCGCTTGCGCTCGTGTTGCCGGTGGAGGCGCAGATGACGACCTTGGCACCGCGCGCGGCGGCCACCGAGATGGCCGTCGTCATCCCGCGGTCCTTGAACGACCCGGTCGGGTTGAGGCCCTCAAACTTCAGCCACACCTGCGCGCCGACGCGCTCGGAGAGGTATGCCGCGGGGATGAGTGGGGTGCCGCCCTCGAGGAGGGTGACGACCGGGGCACCGGCGAGCATCGGCAACCGATCGGCATACTCGCGGATGACCCCGCGCCACTGGTGGGCCATGTCAGACACCTTCCACACGCATAACGGAATTGACGCCTCGAACGACGGGCAACGCGGCGAGCGCGTCGACGGTGGCCGAGAGGGCCGCCTCGGGGGCGACGTGGGTGACGACGACGAGGCTTGCCCGCGCGGTCGACCCGCCCGAGCCGCTCGCGGCATCGGCGGCAGCGCCGCCAACGACCTGCTGCTGGCGAACCGTCTCGATCGACACCTCGTGGTCGGCGAAAGCCGAGGCCACCTGGGCGAGGACGCCAGGACGATCGGCGACGTCGAGGCTGATGTGGTAGCGGGTGAGGGCCTGGCCCATGTCGAGCAGAGGCAGGTCGGCATAGGCGCTCTCCCCCGGCCCGCGGCCACCGAGGACCCGGTGCCGAGCGACAGCGACGACATCGCCGAGGACGGCGCTGGCCGTCGGCTCGCCACCGGCACCGCGCCCGTAGAACATCAGTTGGCCGGCCGCCTCGGCTTCGACGAAGACGGCGTTGAAAGCCTCACGCACGCCGGCGAGCGGGTGCCGCCGAGGAATCATCGCCGGGTGGACTCGCACGGAAACCCCTGCAGGAGAGCCGTCTTCGCCATCGGTGCGCTCGCAGATCGCGAGCAGCTTGACGACGCAGTCCATGTCCTTGGCGGCCTGGATGTCGGCCGCGGTGACCTCGGTGATGCCCTCGCGGTGGACGTCCTTGCCGGCGACCCGAGTGTGGAAGGCGAGGCTGGCGAGGATCGCCGCCTTGGCCGCCGCGTCGAAGCCCTCGACATCGGCCGTCGGGTCGGCCTCGGCATAACCGAGCGCCTGGGCCTGGCTCACCGCGTCGGCGAAGCCCTGCCCGGTCGTGTCCATCTTGTCGAGCACGTAGTTGGTCGTGCCGTTGACGATCCCCATGACCTTGCGCACGGAGTCGCCGGCGAGTGATTCGCGCAGCGGCCGCAGCAGAGGTATGCCGCCCGCCACCGCCGCCTCGAAGTAGAGGTCGACGCCATGCTCGGCGGCGGCGGCATACAGGGTCGGGCCGTCCTCGGCGAGGAGAGCCTTGTTGGCCGTGACGACCGAGGCACCGTGCGCCATGGCGCGCAGGATGAGGGTGCGGGCGGGCTCGATGCCGCCGACGACCTCGATGACGACGTCGGCGCGGGTGACGAGGTCGGCGGAGTCGGTGGTGAAGAGGGCCGGGTCCAGCCCATCACCCCTGTTGCGCCCCGGCCGGCGGACGCCGATGCCGACGAGTTCCAGAGGGCGACCCACCCGGGCGGCCAGATCGTCGGCGTGCTCGATGAGCAGCCGGGCCACCGCCGAGCCGACCACTCCACAGCCGATGAGGGCGACCCGCACCGGGGCGCCCTGCACGTCTTCGCGTTCACTCACCATTGCGTTTACTCACCACGAGGCACCATGATCCCGCATCCCTCAGACGTCCAACGCCAGGAGGTCCTCGACGGTCTCGCGGCGGACGATGACCCGCGCCTTGCCGTCCCGGACGGCGACAACCGGCGGCCTCGGCGTGTGGTTGTACTGGCTGGACAGGGCGCGGCAATAGGCGCCGGTACCCGGCACTGCGAGCAGGTCGCCCGCCACGATGTCGGCGGGGAGGAACTCGTCTTTGACGACGATGTCACCACTCTCACAGTGTTTTCCGACGACGCGGGTGAGCACCGGCGTCGCGTTGGACGCGCGTCCGGCCAGCGTGCAGGAGAAGTCGGCGTCGTAGAGCGCGGTGCGGACGTTGTCGCTCATGCCCCCGTCGACGGAGACGTAACTGCGGCTGGCACCTCCGTCGAGACGGACCTGCTTGACCGTGCCGACCTGGTAGAGCGTGAAGGTGCTCGGCCCGGCGATCGCCCGGCCCGGCTCGATCGAGATGCGCGGGATGCCGACCCCGTTGGCCCGACACTCCCGGTCGACGATGTCGGCCATCTCCGCAGCCAAGGACTTGGGCGGCAGCGGGTCGTGCTCGCTGGTGTAGGCGATGCCGAACCCACCACCGAGGTCGAGCTCGGGCATCTCGATGCCGTGCTCGCGGGCGATCTCGGCGTGCAGGCGCAGGATCCGGCGGGCCGAGACCTCATAGCCGGAGGTGTCGAAGATCTGCGAGCCGATGTGGCTGTGCAGGCCGAGCAGCCGCAGCTGGGGGGCGTGGGCGAGGATCCGCCGGACCGCCTCGGCCGCAGCACCCGAGGCGAGGGAGAACCCGAACTTCTGGTCCTCGTGGGCGGTGGCGATGAACTCGTGGGTGTGAGCCTCGACGCCGACCGTGACCCGGACGAGGACCGACGCCGTGCGACCAAGCCGAGCAGCGACTGCGGCCAACCGATCAATCTCCTCGAAGGAGTCGACGATGATCCGCCCGACGCCGTAGTCGACGGCCGCTTCGAGCTCGGCCAGGCTCTTGTTGTTGCCGTGCATGCCGATTCGCGACCCGGGCATCCCCGCCCGGATGGCGACGGCCAACTCGCCGCCGCTGCACACGTCGAGGAACAGCCCGTCATCACGGATCCAGCGGGCGATCTCGGTGCATAGGAACGCCTTGCCGGCGTAGTAGACGTCGGCTCCGCCGCACAGGTCCTCGAAGATCTCGTTGTAGGTCTGCACGAACTCCGCCGCGCGGGCCCGGAAGTCTGCCTCGTCAACGATGTAGGCCGGCGTCCCGAACTGCGTCGCCAGGTCGGTGACCGACACGCCCCCGACCGAGAGGACACCGTCGCGGGAACGCCCCACGCTCGTGGCCCACAGGCTGGGGTGCAGGGCGTTGACGTCCGCCGGCTTCTGCAGCCAGGTCGGTCCCCGGTAGCCATCGGCGTGAAGGGCACCGGCCTCGTGTGCGCGCATGCCTCATATCCTCTCGGGGGCGGTGATCCCGAGCAGCGCCATTCCACGCTCCAAGACGCCCAATCCGGCTGCTGAGATGCGCGCTCGGGCCCAGTGTTGGGGAGTGCTCGACTCCCCCTGTCGGGTCGCGATCGCGGGGCAGCGCTCCTCCCAGGGCAGGTATGCCGCCGCGACCGCCAGCAGCGCCGCCGCACACTGGTGCGGCGCGGTGGCGACCAAACGACGCGGGGCATCGAGGATCTCGGTGAGCAGGACCACGTCGAGGGGATCGCTCAGATCGCGCAGGGCCTGCGGGTGGAAGGCGCCCGCGTCGTCCTGATCGGTTGCTTGGCCGGCGCGCTCCGGACCGGCGAGCGCCTGACCGGCGACCCGGCAGGCCCGGGCGTGGGCGAGCAGGACAACGAAGCCGGGGTTGTCCAACGTCCGCCGGCCAAGGACAGCCGGTGGCGCGGCTGGGAGGTGAGCAGGCGGCATACCTGCGGGCGCTGCGAGATCGGCAAGGGTGCGGTCGACCCACTCGGAGGCGAGGGTGATCTCCAGCCAGCCGTCCGCGCGGACCGTCACCGCCTCGACGGCGGGGTGCTCACGGACCGCATCGGCCAACCCATGGGCGTTCACGCGGCTGCGAAGGGCCTGGGCGCTGGCCCAGACCCAGGGGGCGCGGTCGGTGCGTTCGAGGGGAACGGGGGTGGCCGGCATACCGCTCAGGTATGCCGCCGCCTCGGCGACCGCATCAGCCACACGCGCCAGTGTCACATCAACTGCGGGACGTGGGCCCGACCCTCCCGGACGAAACCGGCGACGAGGTCGACGACGGCCTCGGGGTCGAACGGCTTCTGGACACAGGCGTCCAAGCCGCGGGCGAGCATGGCCGCCTTGTCTTCGCAGACCGTGTCGGCCGTGGCCATGACGACCGGGATACGCGACAGTCGCGGGCAGGAACGGATCTCCGAGAGCGCCCACCACCCGTCCAGCGGAGCCATGTGGGCGTCCAGCAGGATGACGTCGGGGAGGCGATCTTCGAGCTGGAGCGCGCGCAGCAGGGCGATGGCCGAGGCGCCGTCGCATGCCTCAAGAACCTCGAAGCCATCAAGCTCAAGGTTGATTCTGAGCAGCCGTCGGATGGATTCGGTGTCGTCGCAAACGAGCACAACACCAATCCCCCCCCACCCTGCCCCCAGCGTGGGTTCCACGTTGGTCAGCCTAGGCTGATACCCTCCTCCAGGCGTGACAATCGGCATCATCCACTGATGAGCTGTCCACATGATGGACACCGAACGTTCAGGCCCCCGTAGCTCAGGGGATAGAGCACCGCCCTCCGGAGGCGGGGGCGCAGGTTCGAATCCTGCCGGGGGCACGTAGTGAGAACCGGTCGCCGCACGAGAGTGCGGACGGCCGGTTCTCGCGTTTCCGGGTGTGTGGCGGCTTGGCCGACGGGTCAGCGGGTCTCAGCGTCCGAGATGGTGCCGACGAGTTCTTCGACGATGTCCTCGAGGAAGATCACCCCAATGACCTCACCGGTGGGGTCGACAACCCGGGCCAGGTGGGTGCCGTTGCCGCGCATCGTCGCCAGCACGTCCTCGATCTCCTCCGTGGGGGCGACGGTGGCCAGACGGCGCAGCCGCTTGCGGGGGACGCGCTCAGTGCGGGCGGCAGCGTCCGCGGCATACAGGATGTCCTTGAGGTGCAGGTATCCCGCGACGTGACCCTCCTTGTCGAGAAAGGGATAGCGCGAGAAGCCGGTGCGGGCGACGAGCCGTTCGACGTCCTCCGGGGTGACGCCCTTGGCGACGGTGACCAGCCGATCGACGGGGACGGCGACGTCGGCGGCCAGCTTGGCCGAGAACTCCAGCGCCGAGCGCACGAGCCCCTCGCGATGCTCCTCGATCAGCCCCTCGCGCTCGCTCTCGGCGAGGATGTGGGTGACCTCCTCGACCGTGAACGCCGAGGCGATCTCGTCCTTGGGCTCGATCCGGAAGATCGCCCGCACCAGCCCCTTGGCGACCCATTCCATGACGGCGACCACCGGGCGTAGCACGCGCGACACCATGAGGAGCGCCGGCACGAGCACGAGGGCCGCCCGCTCCGGCCCGGCGAGGGCGAGGTTTTTGGGGATCATCTCGCCGGCAACGACGTGCAGATAGACGACGATCAACAGCGCACCGGCGAAGGACAGACCGTTGGCCCAGGCCTCCCCCAGTGGCAGAGCCGCGAAGACCGGGTGCAGCACCTCGTGCAGGGCCGCCTCGGCGAGCGCGCCCAGGCCGACCGAGCACACCGTGATCCCGAGTTGGGCGGTGGCGAGCATCGAGCCCATCTGCTCCAGGGCGGCGAGGCAGGTCGCGGCTCGGGCGCTGCCGGCAGCGGCCAACGGCTCCAGCGCCGAGCGTCGAGCCGCCATCGCCGCGAACTCCGCGCCGACGAAGAACGCATTGGCCAGGAGGAGCCCGAGGGAGATCCAGAGCGCCATCGAGTGACTCATCCCGTCACCTCCCCAGGTGGTGACGCGGGCTGGCTCGGCTGCAGCGGTCCGCGCGGCGCCCGAGGACTGCCCGGATCTCGCTGGACACCCGGCCCTCGGGAGGCGCCCGGCGCGCCCGCGTCACCTTCTCGCCCTGTGGCGTTCGCCGGATCGTCGGTGACTGCCGGCGTCACCGGCACGAGGCGGACCCGAGCCACCCGCCGCCCCTCCATCCGCTGCACCCGCACCTTCCAGCCGGGCAGCGACACCGTGTCACCACGTTCGGGGACCCGCCCCAACGCGGCCATGAGGAAGCCCCCAAGCGTCGCGTATGCCGCGTGGTCCGGCACGGGGGCACCGAGCCGGCTGCGCACCTCGTCAGGGCGCCAGGTGCCCGGCACCGACCAGGACCCGTCCTTGGCCCGACGACCGCTGACCCCCGACCAGTCGTGCTCGTCGGAGATGTCGCCGACGATCTCCTCGACGACGTCCTCAAGGGTGACGACTCCGGCCGTGCCGCCGTATTCGTCGACGACGACGGCCAGTTGAAGACCTGATTGGCGGAGTTGGACGAGCAACGCGTCGAGGCGGATGGTCTCGGGAACCGTCACGTGCGCGACCATGAGCGCGGACACCGGGACCAACACGCGACGCTCCGGCGGCACGGCGAGGGCCCGCTTGACGTGGACGATGCCATCGACGTCATCCCAGTCGTCCCCGACGACGGGGAACCTCGAATGCCCGGTCTGGCGGGCCAAGGCCACGACATCGGCGGCGCTGGCGGTGCGATCGATGCTGACGGCCCGCACCCGTGAGGTCATGACATCGGCGGCGGTGCGGTCGCCGAAATCCAAGGTGCGAGTGACGCGTTCGGCCGTCTCGCGCTCCATCGTCCCGACGAGCGCGGACCGGCGGACCAGGCTGGCCAACTCCTGCGGGGTGCGAGCGCCGGACAACTCCTCCTGCGGCTCGATGCCCATCCCGCGTAGGAACCCGTTGGCCGAGCCGTTGAGCACCCAGATGAGCGGCTTGGCCAGCATCGAAAACCACCGGACCGGCGCGGCAACGACCTTGGCCGTCGGCAAGGGCGCCGAGATGCCGAGGAACTGCGGGACCAACTCGCCGAACACCATCGAGAAGAGGGTCACCAGCACCAGGGCGAGCATCGCGGCGACCGACTCCACGGACCCGGCCGGCAGGACGGCGGCCAGCGGCGCCTCGAGGAGGTGACCGATCGAGGGTTGGGCGAGGTAACCGACGAGCAGCGTCGTCACGGTGATCCCGACCTGGGCCGCGGACAACTGCGTCGAGAGCCGACGCAGGGAGGCGAGCACTCCTCGGGCGCGGGTGTCGCCGGCATCGATGGCCTGTTGAACGGTCGGCCGGTCGAGGGCGACCAGGGCAAACTCGGTCGCGACGAAGATCGCGGTCCCCACGGTGAGGATCACCGCGAGGAGCACCAACAGCCATTCGCCCATAGTCACTCCACTGTAATGAACCGCGAGCCCTACGGCGGCGGGCGCTCAGGGGAGCGGAAGGAAGCGCGCATCGACGCGGGGTTAAGGTCGGCCTGTGGACTTCACCCCGTCACCGAGGTCTGCCGACCTCACCGCCCGCGTGCGGGACTTCATCGACAGCCGGATCGACCCCGTCGAGGCCACGATCCTCGCCGACGTCCAGGCCCGCCGTGATCGAGGCGAGAACCCGTGGACCGTTCACCCCCTCATCCCCGAGTTGCAGGCCCTCGCCCGCGCCCAGGGGCTATGGAACCTCTTCCTCCCAGCCGGCCACGAGGGTCCGGATGCCGCGCGGTTCGGGACCGATGGCGGCGTGGGGTTGTCCAACGTCGACTACGCCCCCATCGCTGAGCAGACCGGGCGCAGTTCCTTGGCCCCTTTGGTCTTCAACTGCAACGCCCCGGACACCGGCAACATGGAGGTCCTGCAGAAGTACGGCTCACAGGAGCAGAAGGACACCTGGTTGGAGCCACTGCTGGACGGGAGGATCCGCAGCGCATTCCTCATGACCGAGCCGGACGTCGCGTCGTCGGACGCGACGACGATGGCCGCCACCGCTCGGATCGAGGGGGACGAGGTCGTCCTCGACGGGCGCAAGTGGTGGTCGACCGGTGTGGGGCACCCCGATTGCGCAGTCGGCATCTTCATGGGCGTGACCGATCCGCAGGCCCCCAAGCACGCTCGACACTCGATGGTCCTCGTCCCGCTCGACGCCCCAGGCGTGCGGATCGAGCGCGTCATGCCGGCCTTGGGCCAGTGGGACGAACCCCTCGGCCACGGTGAGGTCTCGCTCACCGACGTCCGACTGCCCGCCTCGGCGATCATCGGCGGCCCCGGTCGGGCCTTCGCCATCGCCCAGGGCCGGCTCGGTCCCGGCCGGGTGCACCACTGCATGCGGCTCATCGGCCTGGCCGAGCGCTCCCTCGAATCGGCCTGCGAACGAGCGTCCACCCGCGTGGCCTTCGGCAAGCCGTTGGCCAACCTCGGTGGCAACCGCGAGCGCCTGGCGGAAGCGCGCATCGCCATCAACCAGGCCCGACTGCACGTCCTGCACTGCGCCTGGAAACTCGACGCCTTCGGGGTCGAGGGCGCCGCGTCCGAGGTGAGCGAGATCAAGGCCGCCGTCCCCCGGATGGCATGCCAGGTCATCGATCTGGCCATCCAGTTGCACGGCGGCGCCGGCGTCAGCGCCGACACCCCGCTGGCGGCGGCATACGCGACGGCTCGGGCGCTGCGCCTCGCCGACGGGCCGGACGAGGTCCACCTCGGGGTCGTCGCCCGCCACCTGTTGCGGCCCTACCAGTTGGACCAGCGGTGACGGCCACGTCGGGCGCGGGGCCGTCGGGCGCGGGGCCGGTCCGCGACGAGGACGCCTTTGACGTGCCGCGCGTCGCTAGCTGGCTGCGCGAGAACGCCACGGACGCAGGGGGGTTGGACGGCATACCGGAAGTCGGGCAGTTCGGCGGCGGGGCGTCTAACCTCACCTACCTCCTTCGGTATGCCGCCTCCGCCACCGCCCCGGCAGGCCGCGATCTCGTCCTGCGCCGACCGCCGGCGGGCACCAAGGCCAAGGGCGCGCACGACATGCGCCGTGAGCACGACCTGCAAGCTGCGCTGGCCCCGGTCTTCCCGCTTGTCCCGCGCATGGTCGCCTGCTGTCAGGACCACGAGGTCCTCGGCAGCGACTTCTACGTCATGGAGCGGGTGGCGGGAATCATCTTGCGGCGCAACCTGCCTGTGGAGTTGGGGCTCGACGCCGACACCACCCGGCGGTTGTGCGTCGCCGCGGTCGACACCCTGGCAGACCTGCATGCCGTCGATGTCGACGACGCCGGGCTGGCGGGACTCGGCCGCGGCCCTGGATATGTCGGGCGCCAGGTCGCCGGCTGGTCCGAGCGCTACCGGAAGGCGCGCACGCCCGACGTCCCGGATGCCGAAGCGGTCATGGCGTGGTTGGCTGCCGAGCAACCCCCCGACGTGGCAACGGTGTTGATCCACAACGATTTCCGCTTCGACAACCTCATCCTCGACCCGACTGATCCGACCCGGATCGTCGGTGTCCTGGACTGGGAGTTGGCCACCGTCGGCGACCCGCTGATGGACCTGGGGTCGGCGCTGGCCTACTGGGTGCAGGCCGACGACGACCTCGTGATGCAGCGGATGCGGCGGCAGCCCACGCACGCCCCGGGAATGCTCACCCGGGCCGAGGTCGTCGCGCGCTACACCGAGCGCGCCGGGCTCGTCGTGTCGCCCCAGCAGTGGCGTTTCTACGAGGTCTTCGGCCTGTTCCGGCTGGCTGTCATCGCCCAACAGATCTACTACCGATTCGTCCACGGGCAGACGACGAACCCAGCCTTCGCCGAGTTCGGGGCGGCCGTCGCCTACCTCGACTACCGCTCCCGGTCGATCCTTGAGAGCCGGGGTTGACCCTGGCCCGACCCTGATCGGCGGCTGAAAACTGCGTGTTCGACTGGCACCGAGGTCGCCGGGCAGGTTTGGATGGAGGGTATGACTACTACTCAGGGGACGATCGACCGACGATGACGACCACGACCCTCTCTCCCCCCAGCGGACAACCATCCAGCCCCGGCCTTCCTCTGGAAGTGCGCGGACTCACCAAGAACTTCGGCAGTCTGGTGGCCGTCGACCACCTCGACTTCAGCGTCGAGCCCGGGCGCGTCACCGGCTTCCTCGGGCCCAACGGAGCTGGCAAGACGACCACTCTGCGGATGCTGCTCGGGCTCGTGCGGCCCACCTCTGGCACCGCCACCATCGGCGGGTCGACCTACCACGACCTCGCCCGCCCGCTGCGGACCGTCGGGGCAGCGCTCGAATCGAGCAGCTTCCACCCTGGTCGGAGCGGCCGCGACCACCTGCGGGTGCTCGCCGCGGCCGGCGGCATCCCGACCCAGCGGGTCGACGAGTTGCTCGAACTCGTCGGCATCCCGGCCGCCGCTCGGCAGCGCGCCGGCGGCTACTCGATGGGGATGCGCCAACGCCTCGCCCTCGCCGCGGCCCTGTTGGGTGACCCGCAGGTCCTGCTGCTCGACGAACCCGCCAACGGCCTGGACCCCGAAGGGATCCGTTGGCTGCGCCAGTTCCTGCGCCACCTCGCGGCGCAGGGCAAGACGATCCTCGTCTCGAGCCACATGCTCTCCGAGGTCGAGCAGACCGTCGATGACGTCGTCATCATCGCCAACGGACGCAGCGTCGCCCAAGGGTCGATGGACAGCCTGCGCGGTGAGCCCACCGTGCACGTGCGCGCCGCCGACGACGCGGCCCTGCGCAGCGTTCTGCTCAGCGGCGGAATGCTCGCCGAGCCGTCCCCCGAGGGCGGCCTGACGGTGAAGACCCACGACCTCGCCCGCGTCGGGGAGCTCGCGTTCGCGGGCGGCATACCCCTGCACGAACTGCGCGCCCTCGCCAGTGACCTGGAGGATCTGTTCTTCCGGCTCACCTCGGCGCCCGAACACCGCAACCGCAACCTCGGGGCAGCACCGACCGGCGCGCCCTCCACCGGTGCCACCCCTGCTGGGGCATCCCTGACTCAGGACGGAGGGTCGATCTGATGGTCCTCGCCATCCGTTCCGAGTTCCGTAAGTTCTTCACCACCCGGATGTGGTGGGGCATGGGCCTGGCCGTCATCGTCGCCAGCCTGGCCTTCCCTGCTCTCTACGCCTTCATCTTCACCAGCGACGGCATGGCCGAGATCGGCGCGTCGGCGATCCCGGACTCTGAGTTGGCCAAGACCGTCTACACCGGTGGCATCCAGCTCGCCTATCTGCTGACCCTGGCGATCGGCGTGCTCACCATCGGGGCCGAATACCGGCACAAGACGATCACCGGCACCTTCCTGGCTACCCCCAAACGCGCCCGGGTGATGCTTGCCAAGGTGGTCTCGCTGCTCGGGATCGGTGGCCTCTATGGGATCGTCTCGGTGGTCGCGGCCTTCTCGATCGGCGCGATCATCCTCAACGCCAAGGGGCACGCGATCTGGCCGGATTCCTCGGTCGGCCGGACCCTGGCGCTCTACCTGCTCGTCCTGGGCTTGTGGGCCCTCATCGGGCTAGGCATCGGCATCCTCATCCCCAACCAGATCGCTGCCCTCTTCATCGCGATCGGCGTTGCCTGGATCGTCGAGCCGTTGCTCAGCGTGCTGCTCGCCACTCAGGAGTGGGGAAAGGGCATCGTCCGGTTCTTCCCGTCCAGCGCGACCAACGCCGTGCTCGGCTCCGCCGCGCAGTCCGGGGGGGGAGAGGCGATACCCGCGTTCCCCTGGTGGGGTGCCGCGCTGGTCCTCGTCGCCTACGCCGCCATCATGGCGGCCGCTGGGACATTCCTCACGCTTCGGCGCGACGTCACCTGAGCGGTGCCGGACCCCGTCCGGTATGCCGTTTTCGCGCCCCCGGTCGACCGCGTCAGCACGCGGCCGACCGGGGGCGTATCGCATGGCGATGCGGGTAGGTGCGCCGAAGCGGCCCAAGGTAGCCTGGACCCCGGCCGGACCGGGCGTGGGTCCGCCTGGCCTCACACCCCCTGCACAGCCGTCCCCGACGTCAACGTCGACGCACCGAAAGAGGCGAGGCACCCGTGCCAGACCAGGCGAAGAGCGACAACCCCATGGGCGCATTCGGGCCCAACGAGTGGCTCGTCGACGAGCTCTACGACCAGTGGCTCAATGACAAGGACTCGGTCGATCGAGCCTGGTGGGAGTTCTTCGAGGACTACCGTCCCGGCCACCCGTCGGGCCCCCTCGGTAACGGCCACCGCGCCGCGCCAGCAGCGCCGGCACCCGCGCCCAGCCTGCCTGTGTCGGCGCCCACCGCGGCACCCGCGCCGGCCCCGTCGACACCGGTCGTTGCCGGTTCCGCCGGCACCCCGGGCGCTCCCGTCGCACCGGGTGCCGCGCCAGTGGCAGCCCCCGCGCCGACCGCGCCCATGCCGCGGGACATCCCCGCGCCGAAGTCCACGCCCCCGCCGTCAGAGGCCGAGATCCGACCGCTGCGCGGACCCGCCGCGCGCGTCGTGGTCAACATGCAGTCCTCGCTCGAGGTGCCCACGGCGACCTCGGTGCGCACGGTGCCGGCCAAGTTGCTCATCGACAACCGGGTGGTCATCAACAACCACCTGGCCCGCTCGCGAGGCGGCAAGGTCTCGTTCACGCACATCATCGGCTACGCCCTGGTCAAGGCCCTCAAGGCCCTGCCGGCGATGAACCACGCCTTCGGCGAGCAGGACGGCAAGCCCGTCGTCATCGCCCCGGCACACGTCAACCTCGGGTTGGCCATCGACCTGGCCAAGCCCGACGGCACCCGGCAACTGCTCGTCCCGTCCATCAAGTCGGCCGAGCTCATGGACTTCGTGCACTTCTGGTCGGCCTATGAAGACATGGTCAAGAAGGCGCGCGGCGGCAAGCTCACCGTCGATGACTTCGCGGGGACGACGATCTCGCTGACCAACCCGGGGACGATCGGCACGGTCCACTCGGTGCCTCGGCTCATGCAGGGTCAGGGCACGATCGTCGGCGTCGGCGCCATGGAGTACCCGGCCGAATGGCAGGGGGCCTCCAACGAGACCCTCAACCGCAACGCCGTCTCCAAGATCCTCACGCTCACCTCGACCTATGACCACCGGATCATCCAGGGTGCCCAGAGCGGTGACTTCCTGCGGATCGTCCACCACCTGCTGCTCGGCGGTGACCGGTTCTACGACGAGATCTTCGAGAGCCTGCGCATCCCCTACGAGCCGATCCGCTGGGTGCAGGACGTCACGGCCACCCACGACGACGACATCAACAAGGTCGCCCGGGTTCAGGAGATCATCCACGCGTTCCGGGTGCGGGGCCACCTCATGGCCGACACCGACCCGCTGGAATACCGCCAGCGCCGCCACCCCGACCTCGACATCACCGAGCACGGCCTGACCCTCTGGGACCTCGACCGGCACTTCGCGACCGGCGGGTTCGGCGGCAAGCCGTTCCTCAAGCTGCGTCAGATCCTCGGGATCCTGCGCGACTCCTACTGCCGCACCGTCGGCATCGAATACATGCACATCCAGGACCCCACGCAGCGCAAGTGGATCCAGGACCAGTGCGAGGTCGTCCACGAGAAGCCCACCCGCGACGAGCAGATGCGCATCCTGCGTCGGCTCAACGCCGCGGAGGCCTTCGAGACCTTCCTGCAGACCAAGTTCGTCGGCCAGAAGCGCTTCTCCCTGGAGGGCGGCGAGTCCGCGATCGCGCTGCTGGACCGGATCCTCTCGGCTGCGGCCGAGGGGGGCATGGAGGAGGTGTGCATCGGTATGCCGCACCGCGGCCGGCTCAACGTCCTGGCCAACATCGCGGGCAAGTCGCCGGCGCAGATCTTCCGTGAGTTCGAAGGTAAGGCCGACCCGAAGTCGGTCCAGGGCTCCGGCGACGTGAAGTACCACCTGGGCACCGAGGGCACCTTCACCGCCGAGAACGGCGCCTCGACGAAGGTCTACCTCGCGGCCAACCCCTCGCACCTCGAGGCGGTCAACCCGGTCCTGGAAGGCATCGTCCGCGCCAAGCAGGACCGCCTCGACCTCGGCGGGGACGCCTACACCGTGTTGCCGATCCTCATGCACGGCGACGCAGCGTTCGCCGGGCAGGGCGTTGTGGCCGAGACCTTGCAGCAGTCCGAGCTGCGCGGTTACCGCACCGGCGGAACGATCCACGTCATCGTCAACAACCAGGTCGGCTTCACCACGGCGCCCTCGGCGTCGCGCTCGTCGGTCTACTCCACCGACGTCGCGCGGATGATCCAGGCGCCGATCTTCCACGTCAACGGTGACGACCCTGAGGCCTGCGTCCGGGTGGCCGAGCTCGCCTTCGAGTTCCGCCAGAAGTTCAAGAAGGACGTCGTCGTCGACATGGTGTGTTACCGCCGCCGCGGGCACAACGAGGGCGACGACCCGTCGATGACCCAGCCGCTCATGTACAACCTCATCGAAGCCAAGCGCTCGGTCCGCAAGCTCTACACCGAGTCACTCATCGGTCGTGGCGACATCTCGGTCGAGGACGCCTCGGCCGCGTTGCGCGACTACCAGCAGCAGTTGGAGCGGGTGTTCCTCGAGACCCGCGAAGCCCAGGCCGCACCGGCAGCCAGCCAGACGGCATACGTCGACTCCACCTCGGACGTCGCGGGCCACGGCGGCCTGGAGAAGCCCACGGCGCAGGCGCTCGACGACGTGTCGCGCCCACGCGACTGGCGCCAGACGGCCATCTCGGTCGACACCCTCAACACCCTGGGCGACGCGTGGGTCCGCCCGCCGGACGGTTTCACCGTCCACCCCAAGCTCAAGGCCCTCATGGACCGTCGGGCAGCGATGGTCCGCGAAGGCGGGATCGACTGGGGCATGGGCGAATTGCTCGCCCTCGGGTCGCTGCTCATGGAGGGCACGCCGGTCCGGCTGGCCGGTCAGGACAGCCAGCGCGGCACCTTCGTCCAGCGGCACGCGGTGCTCATCGACAAGATCACCGGACGGGAGTGGACCCCGCTGCACCACCTGCAAGAGGGTCAGGCGAAGTTCTGGGTCTACAACTCGCTGCTGTCGGAGTACGCCGCGATGGGCTTCGAGTACGGCTACTCCGTGGAGCGGCCGGATGCGCTCGTCCTGTGGGAGGCGCAGTTCGGCGACTTCGCCAACGGGGCGCAGACCATCGTCGATGAGTTCATCTCCTCCTCGGAGCAGAAGTGGGCGCAGCGTTCGTCGGTCGTGCTGCTGCTCCCCCACGGCTACGAAGGCCAAGGACCGGACCACTCGTCGGCCCGCATCGAGCGCTTCCTGCAGTTGTTCGCCGAGGACAACATGACGATCGCCTACCCCTCGACCCCGGCGTCCCACTTCCACCTGTTGCGCCGTCAGGCCTACGCCCGCCCGCGTCGCCCGCTCATCGTGTTCGCCCCCAAGTCGATGCTGCGGCTCAAGGCCGCCGCGTCGATGCCGCAGGACTTCACGACCGGCGGCTTCCGCCCGGTGCTGCCAGACACCCGTCACCTCGACGGCGGCGCGGTCACCCGCGTGCTCATGGCGTCGGGCAAGGTCGTCTGGGAGCTCGAGGCCGAGCGTGACAAACTCGGTGACACGAGCACCGCCCTGCTGCGCATCGAGCAGTTGGCCCCGGCTCCGGCCGAGGAGCTCGCCGCAGCCCTACGGGGATATCCCAACGCCGAGCTTGTGTGGGTCCAGGACGAGCCGAAGAACCAGGGTGCTTGGCCGTTCATGGCGCTCAACCTGCCGGAGCTGTTGGCCGAGCAGGGCGAGAACCGCCCGCTGCGCGTCATCGCCCGCAAGGCCTCGGCCTCGCCGGCCTCTGGGTCACACAAGAAGCACGAGCTCGAGCAGGCTGCGTTGCTCGGGGCGGCCTTCGCGCGCTGACCCGACCCGACACCCTTGGTATGCCGCGCGCTCAAGTGAGCGCGCGGCATACCCCTGTGTGGTGGACGCCACTGTGGGCTGGGACGACGACTGTGCGTGGGGTCACGCTCGTGCGGTGGACACGATGCGGAGGCCGCGATAGACCTGAGGGAGACCCGTTCGAGGAGGAACCGTGGCCCGCGTTGTCGCCCAGCCCTACCGTTCACCGTGGATGACCGACGATCTGGACGAGTTGTCCAGTCTGGCTCGGACGTTCTTCGCGCGGGAGGTGACGCCGAACGCCGAGCGGTTCGCCGAGCAGCACCAGGTCGACCGCGAAACCTGGCTTAAGGCGGGTGGGGCAGGGCTGCTCGGGCTGAGCGTGCCGGAGGAGTTCGGGGGTGGCGGCGGCACGTTCGCGCACGAGGCGGTCGTCCTCCAGGAGCAGGGTTGGGCCGGGGACGACGCGCTCGGCCTGCACATCCACAGTGGGATCGTCCCCCACTACATCGTCGAGTTCGGCACGCTTGAGCAGAAGCGTCGGTGGCTGCCCAAACTGGCCTCGGGCGAGTGGGTCGGGGCGATCGCGATGACTGAGCCGGGCACGGGCTCAGACCTGCAGGCGGTGCGCACGACCGCCCGCCGCGATGGCGACGACTACGTCGTCAACGGCAGCAAGACCTTCATCACCAATGCCACGCACGCCGACCTCGTCATCATCGTCTGCCGCACCGGCGCGCCGGGCGCCAAAGGCATCTCGCTGCTCGTCGCCGAGGTCAACGACCTGCCCGGCTTCACCCGCGGCCGGGTCCTGGCCAAGATCGGCCAGCACGGGCAAGACACCCGTGAGCTCGCCTTCTCCGACATGCGCGTCCCGGCGGCGAACCTCCTCGGCGAGGAGGGTCACGGCTTCGGCCAACTCATGGAGCAACTCCCGCAGGAGCGCCTGGTCGTCGCGGCGGGCGCGGTCGCAGCGGCGGAGTATGCCGTGCGTCTCGCCACGGCATACTCGAAGGAACGCGAGGCGTTCGGGCGCAAGATCCTCGACTTCCAGCACACCCGGTTCGTGCTCTCCGAGGTCTCCACCGACGCGCTGGCCGCGCGCACCTTCCTCGATCACTGCATCACCGAGCACCTGGCTGGGCGCTTGGACGCGGTGCTCGCCTCGCGGATCAAGTACTGGGCCACCGACGTGCAGTGCTCAGTCATCGACCGCTGTCTGCAGGTCTTCGGCGGCTACGGCTACATGATGGAGTACCCGATCGCTCGGCTCTATGCCGCCGCCCGCGTGCAGAAGATCTACGCCGGCACCAACGAAATCATGAAGGAACTCATCTCGCGATCGTTGTGACCCGGCGGCGTTGGGACGGGCAGTAACCCGGTAACGGAAGGCGCAAGTGCTCGCGCCGTGACGAGTGCGCGCGACCCGGCGCGATAGCCTCCGAGGGTGTACTTCACCGACCGTGGCATCGAGGAACTCGACGCGCGCCGGGGCGACGAAGAAGTGACCTTCTCGTGGCTGGCCGAGCATCTGCGCACTTTCGTCGACCTGCACCCGGAGTTCGAAACCCCTGTCGAGCGGCTGGCGACCTACCTCGCCCGACTCGACGACGACGAGGAGTGACCACTCGTGACCGAAGACCATGTGACCGGCCACGACGGCCCGGCCTACCCAAGTGCAACGGACGGCGAGGCGGCACCCGAGTTCACCCCGAGTGCGTCCTTTACCGTCGATGACGATGGCCGACGGGACATCGGGTTGTGCTTCGTCGGTGACTCGTTCACCGTCGGGTTCGGCGACCCCAAGGCCCTGGGTTGGGTCGGCCGCGTCGTGAGTCGGACGCACCACCCCGACGTGGAGGTCACGGCATACAACCTCGGGGTCCGCGGGCAGGACTCCGGTGACGTGATGGCGCGGTGGCGCGCGGAGTGTATGCCGCGCTGGGTCGGCCGCGGCGAGCGGCGCCTCGTCGTGGCGGTCGGCGCCAACGACCTCGGGCAAGGGTTGACGACTGCGCGCTCGCGACTCAATCTCGCCAACATCCTCGACGATGCCTCCGCCAAGGGGATCGCGACGTTCGTCGTCGGGCTGACCCCGTCGCTCGATCCAGAACTCAACGCCCGGATCGGGGTGCTCGCACAGGCGCAGGCCGACGTGTGCTCCCGCCGTGGCGTCACCTATGTCGACTGCTACCGGCCCTTGGTGGCGCACGAGCAGTGGGCTGCCGACCTCGCGGCCGGCGACGGGGTGCACCCGGGGCAGGCGGGCTACGGGCTGATCGCCTGGCTGGTGCTGCACGCCGGCTGGAACGCGTGGATGCAACTGGGCTGACAGTCGACCGTCTGGTTCCCGTGGCCCTTGCGATGCGGACTATCGCGATATAACGTGTCTCTCTAAGACGCGATATAGCGCGTGCATCGGAGTCGAGGAGACACCATGGCCGAACAGTGGTTGGTCGACGGTCCGCGCGTCATCGACGTGGGCAGTGATCGCGAGCGGGTCGAGAAGGTCGTCGTGGGCATCATCGGTGGCCGCGTGAACGTCGTGACGCATGACGACGGGTACGGCGCGCGAGTCGAAGTCTCGAACGTCGAGGGCCTGCCACTGCGGGTCTCCTGGGATGGCCGAACCCTCAAGGTGATGCACACCAAGGATGGTGGGAGCACGGTGCTGGACACCCTGCGACGCCTCGTCGAGCAGGTCAGCGGTCAGCACGCCGATGTCAGCATCTCGGTGCCCGCATCCGCCCGCGCGACCGTGTCGACCGTGACCGCACCCATCGTCGTCAGCGGGCTGCGCCGCGGCCTGGCCGCCAACACGGTGTCCGGCGAGATGACGATCAGCGACGTGCAGGGCCGCAGCACGATCAACACCGTCAGCGGGGCCACCGAGTGCGCCGACCTCGTCGGCGACGCCAAGATCAACTCCGTCTCTGGCTCGGTGACGGTGCAGAGCAGCGATATCCCTCGGGCTCGCATCAACACCGTCTCCGGGGAGGTCGCGCTCGACTTGGTCAACACCCACTTGGACGTCCAGTCCAACTCGGTCACGGGCGACGTCACCATCCGCGCGCCCTTCTCGGGGTATGCCGTCACCGCCACCAGCGCGACCGGCCAGGTCATCGTCGATGGCCAGTCCCTGCACGGTGCCAGCAGCGGGAGTATGCCGCCCGGCGGCTGGGGCGACTGCGCACCGGGCGGTTCGAGCGGGCGCGGAACGCTGCGCAGCGGCGACGAGTCACTGACCCTGCGCGCCAATTCGGTGTCGGGCGACGTCATCCTGCTGCGGGCCGCCGCACCAGCGGCCGGTCCGTCCGGCAGTGGGGATGCTGGGCCACAGGACAGGTCTCCCGAAGTGTCTCCCGGCGGACCGCAGGATGCGCCCGCGCGCGACGAGGTGCGGGAATCGTCAATTGACGACGAGGGGCAGGACACCCCGTGAGCCCCGTCTTCGCCCACGGACAACTGCGCCTTTACCTCCTGGTCCTGCTCGCTGAGGCACCGCGTCATGGGTACGAGGTGATCCAGGACCTGGAGACCCGGTTTGGCGGGCTCTACACACCCAGCGCCGGCACGGTCTATCCCCGGTTGGCCAAACTCGAAGAGGAAGGGCTCGTCGAGCGGACCGACGAGGGCCGCAAGGCGACCTATCGGATCACCGAGGCGGGGCTCGCCGAGGTGCGCGCCCGTCATCGGGAGGTGGAAGACCTCCAAGCCGACCTCGACCAATCGGTGCGTCGCCTCGCCGAGCAGGTCCGAGCCACCGTCCAGGGTCGCTCGGCCGATCTGCGGGCGGAGTTGAAAGCGGCTGCGCGCGAAGCGCGAACGACGGCGCGTCCGGCCGGATCGACCTCGGGGACGGGCTGGCCACAGGGATCGAGCCCGGGATGGGGCCAGTCGCCCACGGACCGAAGGGCAGGCGCGGGAGCGTATGGCGGGACGGGCGACAGGTCAGGCTCACGGTCTGACTCCGGGTCAGGCGCCGGGTCTGGCCGCGCGTCTGGCGGCGGGTCGGGGGCCGGGACGTTCGCCGGGGCGGATTGGACGGACGTCGAGCGCGCGGCGTCCGAGGTGCGCGAGCAGGCCCGCCGGGCCTGGCGCCAGCATGGGCTCACGGCTGAGCAGACCGCCGAGATCGTGGAGATCCTGGCCGACACGTCCCGTCGGATCGCGCAAGTGCTGCGTATGCCGCGCGACTGACCGACCCGGTCGATCAGTCGCTACCGGAACCGCGAGCCACTGTGGCTGCTCCGATCGACAGCACGATGGCGACAGACAGCGAGAGGGTGACGAGCCACTGGCCGGCCTGCGCCATGCTGACGACGACCGGGATGAGCAGGGCGTGCCAGACGACGGTGGGAGTGCCTGGCCACCCGGAGCGACCGAGCCAGAGCCGGGCCAACAAGGCCATCCCGGCGGCGAAGGCCAGGATGAGGACCGATTCGGTGATGACCCGAGCGGTCCCGGTGCCGCCCCCCCGGGCGAGTTCAACCAAACCGTAGATCCCGAATCCGGCCATGGCCAGCGCCTCAATCGCGCAGATGATCGCCGCCACCCGCCGCGCCGAACTAACCCTCGGACGGAAGCCACCAGTACTCACGGCCCGAGCCTAACGGCGCGGCGGCGGGCGGTCGCACCCCCTTCGACTGCTGGAAGCGCAGCGTTGTAGGCCCCTGGATGCTCCGATTCGTACCGTTTGACAGGAAGAAAGCGCCGTTCGGGAACAAACGTGATGGATGTCCCGTTGCCGAAAGGTAGTCCTTTGGACCACAATGTCGTGTTGGCCTCCCAGAGTTGCGGGTGCCATGACGGCTTGCGGGTTCCGTGGGGGATACCCGCATCCACGGTCGTCTCAGCATTGCACTCATCATTTGGGGGACCCCGACGGTCCTGGACAGAACCTGCATCATCGACATCTGCTTGACCCCAGACGGCACGACCTCGAACTAGGAGCACGATCCACATGGACTGGCGCGACCGCGCTGCCTGCCTCGACGAGGACCCCGAGCTGTTCTTCCCCATTGGGAACACCGGGCCCGCGATTCTGCAGATCGAAGAGGCCAAAGCGGTCTGCCGTCGTTGCGAAGTCCTCGACACCTGCCTGCGATGGGCGCTGGAGTCCGGTCAGGACGCCGGCGTGTGGGGCGGGCTGTCCGAGGACGAGCGCCGCGCGCTCAAGCGGCGCAACGCCCGCGCCCGTCGCGCCGGCTAGTTCCACCGCCGCCGCCGCGTTTATCACCTGCGCACGGTCACCTGCGCATGGTCACCTGCGCGCTGTCGCCGATGGCTTGGCTGCACCGCCAGGATCGAGCGGTTAACGTAACCGTGCCGTGAAGCGGACCCGGGTTCCCTGCGGTTCGGCAGGTCCCCACGAGATCTTCCCCCGCAGATCCTGAACGAGGGATTGGACGATCTGCGTGCCCAGGCCGGCCCCGGCCGGAAGTCGTCCACCAGGCAAACCCACACCGTCATCGGTGACGGTCACGGTAAGAACGTCGGTCTCGTCCTTGCCCTCCTTGCGCTTGACCTCCAGGTTGATCGTCCCGCCCTGCGACGCGACCCCGTGTTCGGCGGCGTTCTGGACCAACTCGCTGACAACCATGGCCAGCGAGGTGGCGTCCTCTGCCCGAACCCGCCCGAACGACCCGGTCCGTCGCACGGCGACCGACCGCCCGCCGGCAGCGACCTCGACGACCGCGCGGATCGTGACATCAGCGACCTGGTCGAACTCGACGGTCTCGTCCAGGCCATGGCTGAGGGTGTCGTGGACGAGCGCAATCGTGCCGACCCGTCGCACGGCTTCTTCGAGGGCCGCCCGCCCCTGCGCATCAGGCATCCGGCGGGCCTGCAGACGAAGCAGGGCGGCCACCGATTGGAGATTGTTCTTCACCCGGTGGTGGATCTCCCGGATGGTCGCGTCCTTCGTCATCAATTCCTGCTCACGGCGGCGCAACTCGCTGATGTCGCGCGCCAGCACGATGGCCCCGATCCGCTGCCCCGACTCGCTGAGCGGGATCGCCCGCATCGAGATCACCTGACCGGCACTGGTCACCTCGGTCCGCCACGGTTGGCGGCCCGTGAGGACGAGCGGCAGACCTTCGTCGACCGGCGAGGTGTCGTGCAAGACCGACGTGACGAGTTCGGCGAGCGACGTGCCGAGGATCTCCCCCACATAGCCCAGCCGGTGCAGGGCCGACACCGAGTTGGGGCTCGCGTAGGTGATGACCCCCTCGGTGTCCAGCCGGATCACTCCGTCGCCGACGCGGGGAGCCCCTCGGCGCAGGCCCGTCGGCGCAGTCGGGTGGGGGAACTCCCCGTTGGCGACCATCCGCGAGAGCGCGTCAGCAGTGGCCAGGTACGTGAGCTCCAACCGGCTCGGGGTGCGCAGCATCGACAGGTTGGTATGCCGCGTCAGCACCGCGATCGCGCCGCCGGCCCGCACGACGGGGATCGACTCCTCACGCACGGGGTCATCGGGGTCCCACTCGCTGTCGCGCTCGCGGACGATCCGGCGCTGCAGGTATGCCGCCTCCAGCAACTCCACCCGGCTGGTGCCGGCAACCCGGCCTACCTGATCGCGGAAGTAGACCGTTTGCCCCGTCGTCGGCCGGATGTGGGCGACGGCGAGCCAACGATCAGGGGAACTGCGCACCCACAGGACGAGGTCGGCAAAGGACAGGTCTGAGAGCAACTGCCAGTCCGAGACGAGCAGCCGCAGCCACTCCTGGTCCACCTGTGGGAGGGCGGCATGCTCCTGGATCAGCTCGGAGAGGGTCGCCACGCCGCGACTCTAGCGCCGAGCCCAGGTCAGCCGTCCGTCGGTGTGGCCGTCTTGACGAAAGCACGCAGCGTTCGCAACGCCACCGAGAGGGCCGCAATGTTGGCCGACTCCAGACGCAGGATCGCTTGCAGCCCCGACCGGGCCCGGTCGAGCGCTTCCTGGTTGGCCTTGGCCCATTGGTTGAAGCGCGACTTGGCGTCGGCCTTCGGGTCGCTCGTCGCGAGGACGTTGCGGGTGATCCCGTCGAGCACGGCATACAGGTCATCGCGCAACGCACCACGCGCGGCGGAATCCCACCGGTCGTCCCGCGCGAGCTGGGACACCCGGAAGAGCATGTCGTCGATCCCGAACCGTTCGGACGCGTGGTAGTAGACCCGCAGGACGTCCTGCGACGGTGTGCCCGTGGCCTGCGCGATCTCGACGATGTCGAGCATCGAGAAGACGTCGAGGAGTGACGCGGTGCGCATCGCCAGCGCCTCCGGAACACCGAGTGCGGCCAACTCGGCCGCCCGGCGGTCCAGACGGCGACGCTCGGACCCCTGGAGCACCTCGGGGACGAGAGCGGCGTGCTCCTGGACCGGCGCGAGGAACCGAGCAATCTCCTCGGTCACGTCGATGGTGCCGGGCCGGTTGGCCAGGAACCATCGCAAGGCACGGTCCAGCAGTCGACGGAACTCCAGGTAGAGCACCGTCTGCACCTTGGCCGGCAGGGTCGCGTCGAGGGACTCGACGGCAGCCGAGAACCCGGCCAGATCAAACACCTCGCGGCAAACGATGAACGCGCGAGCGACCTGCTCCGGCGTTGCTCCGGTCTCCTCGGCCGCTCGGAAGGCGAACGTGATGCCGCCCCGGTTGATCAACGAGTTGACCACCGAGTTGATGATGATCTCGCGCTTGAGCGGGTGTTGGTCGAGCTGGTTGGCATGTTCGTTGCGCAGCCGGGTCGGGAAGTACTCCGCCAGGGTGCCCGCGAACCACGGGTCGTCAGCCAGCGCGGTGGGCAGCAGGGCCGCCTTGAGGTCGAGCTTGGAATAGGCGACGAGGACCGAGAACTCCGGCGAGGTCAGGCCCCGCCCGTCGGCCTGCCGACCGACAATCTCGGCGTCGCCGGGCAGATACTCCAGGCCCCGGTCGAGGTCGCCGTTCTGCTCGAGGTAGTGGATGAAGCGCTGGTGGACGGGCAGCATCACGAGCGTCTGAGCGCGGGCGTTGCCAAGCAGGACGTTCTGCTCGTAGTTGTCCCGCAGGACCTGAGCTGCCACCTCATCGGTCATCGAGGCCAGCAGTGTGTTGCGCTGCTTGATCGTCATATCGCCGTCACGCACCAACTGCCCGAGGAGGATCTTGATATTGACCTCATGGTCGCTGGTATCGACGCCTGCGGAGTTGTCGATCGCATCGGTGTTGATGCGCACCCCCGCCTGAGCGGCCTCGATTCGGCCCAACTGGGTGCACCCGAGGTTGCCGCCTTCGCCGACGACCCGGCAGCGCAGCGCGCGGCCGTTGACGCGGATCGAGTCGTTGGCCCGGTCGCCCACCTCGGCGTTGGTCTCGCCGATGGACTTGACGTAGGTGCCGATGCCGCCGTTCCACAGCAGGTCGACCTTGGCCAGCAGGATCGCCTTCATCAGCTCCGCGGGGGTGAGGGCCGTGATCGTGGGATCGATCGAGAGTGCCGCGGCCATCTCGGGGCTGACCGGCACGGCCTTGGCCGATCGCTCGAAGACGCCTCCGCCGGCGCTGATCAGCGAACGGTCGTAGTCGGCCCACGACGAGCGCGGCAGGGCGAACAACCGTTGCCGCTCCAGGAACGAACTCGCGGCGTCGGGGGTGGGGTCGATGAACACGTGCCGGTGGTCGAAGGCTGCGACGAGCCGGATGTGTTCAGACAACAACATGCCGTTGCCAAAGACGTCGCCGGACATGTCGCCGATCCCGACGCAGGTGAAGTCCTGCGTCTGGGTGTCGTGGCCCATCTCGCGGAAGTGCCGCTTGACCGATTCCCAGGCTCCGCGGGCGGTGATCCCCATGCCCTTGTGGTCATAGCCCGCCGAGCCGCCGGAGGCGAACGCGTCGTCGAGCCAGAACCCGTAGTCCTGAGCCTTGGCATTGGCGATGTCGGAGAAGGACGCGGTGCCCTTGTCGGCGGCCACCACGAGGTAGGAGTCGTCGGCGTCGTGCCGCACGACGTTGGCGGGCGGCACGATCTCGCCCCCGACGCGGTTGTCAGTCACGTCCAGCAGACCGGAGATGAAGATCTGGTATGCCGCGATCCCCTCGGCCAGCCACGCGTCTCGATCGACGGCCGGCTCGGGAAGTTGCTTCGGGAAGAAGCACCCCTTGGAGCCGGTCGGCACGATGACGGCGTTCTTCACCATCTGGGCCTTGACCAGCCCGAGCACCTCGGTGCGGAAGTCCTCGCGTCGGTCGCTCCAGCGCAGACCGCCACGCGCGACCTTGCCGAAGCGCAGGTGAACGCCCTCGACCCGGGGGCTGTAGACCCAGATCTCAAACATCGGGCGAGGCGCGGGCAGGTCGGGCAGGGCCTTCGGGTCGAGCTTGACCGACAGGTAGCTCTTGGGTTCGCCCTCGGCGTCGACCTGGTAGTGGTTGGTCCGGGTCGCCGCGAGGACGATCGCCAGCAGGGCACGGACGATCCGGTCGTGGTCCAGGCTCTGCACCTGGACAAGCGAGTCAGTGATCCGCTCGACCACAGCCTGCGCGGCATCCGTGCGCTCGGCACCCGGGAGACCGGCATACCGTGTGGGGTCCATGCGGATCGCGAACAGCTCGACGAGATCGCGGGCGATGCCCGCGTTGGCCGACAGCGCGGACTCGACGTAGTCCTGGGAGAAGGTCGACTGAGTCTGGCGCAGGTACTTGGCCAACGCTCGAAGGACGAGGACCTCCCGCCAGGCCAGCCCCGCCTGCAGGACGAGGGCGTTGAAACCGTCGGACTCGGCGCGACCCCGCCAGATCGCGCTGAACGCCTCCTGGAAGCGCGCCCGGCAGTGCTCGCGTTCGGCGCCCTCGCCCCACAACGCGGCCGACGTGGCCCGCAGCCCGAAGTCATAGACGTGCACCCGGGCACCATCGGCCCGGTGCAGGACGTAGGGACGCTCGTCGGTGACCTCGACCCCCATGTGGGTGAAGACCGGAAGCACCCGGGTCAGCGAGAGCGGACTGCGCGTGTAGAGCTTGAAGCGGCGCTCGTCGCGCGGCCCGCCCGCCTCGGCATACATGTTGAACTCGACGGCGTCGTCGGTGCCGAGGACCTCGATCCGACGGACGTCCGCGATGGCAACCCGGGGGGTGAAGTCCTCTTTGTAGGCCTCGGGGAAGGCTTTGCCGTAGAGCGCTGCGAACCGGGCGCCGAGCTCCTCGCCGTGCTCGGAGCGGGCGCTCTCCAGGAGGTCCTCGTCCCACGTGCGGGTGGCGTCGACGATCTCGGACTCCAACGCCGCAGCGTCGACGTCCTTCACCTGGGCGCCCTTGGGCACCCGCAGAACGAAGTGCACCTGGGCCAGCGGCGACTCGGACACCCGGGTCGTGTAGTCGACGCTGTCGGCGGCGAACGCCTTGCGCAGCAGCGCTTCCATGCGCAACCGGACCGCCGTGTTGTAGCGGTCCCGCGGGAGGTAGACCAGCGCTGACATGAACCGGCCGTAGACGTCCTTGCGCAGGAACAGTCGGGTGCGGATCCGCTCGTGCAGGTGGACGACGGTCTCGGCGATCTCGGCCAGCATGTCGGCGTCGGTCTGGAAGAGCTCGTCGCGGGGGTAGCTCTCGAGGACCTGGAGGAGGTCCTTTCCGGAGTGGCTGTCACCGCTGTAGCCGACCCGGTCCAGGACCTCGCGGGCCCGGTCGCCGACGATGGGGATGTCCATGATCGAGGCCGTGTATGCCGCGGCAGCGAAGAGCCCGAGGAAGCGGTGCTCGCCGGTGACGTCGCCCGCTGCGTCGAAGGTCTTGACCCCGACGTAGTCGAGGTAGACGGGCCGGTGGACCGTGGCGCGAGAGTTCGCCTTGGTGATGATGAGCAGCTCGCGGTCACGGGCCCGGGCCTGGGCCGGCGGGCTGAGGCGCGCGAAGGCCGTCGATCCGGCGGCGTCGTAGCGCAGCAGCCCGAGGCCCGTTCCGGTCACCGGGTGCAGGACCGTCTCGCCGCCATCGTCGCCGAGGACGTACTGGCGGTAACCGAGGAAGGTGAAGTGGTTGGCGGCCAGCCAGTCGAGGAATCGCACCCCTTGGGCCACCTCGGGGCCATCGATGCCTGCCGGCGCTGCGGCGCGCAGCCCGTCGCTGATCTCGACGCACCGCTCACGCATCTTCGGCCAGTCCTCGACGGCGTCGCGGACGTTGCCGAGCAGGCTCTGCAACTCGGCGGACAGCGAGTCTCGGTCGGCCGCGTTGCTCATCCGGTCGACCTCGATGTGCATCCACGACTCGACCCCGACACCGAATTCGCCAGACGGAGCCTTGTCGACGTCGAGGACCTCCTCAAGCACGCCACGAGCATCCCGGCGGACGATCAGCTGCGGGTGAACGAGCAGGTGGACGCCCAGGCCCCGGCGGGTCAGCGCCATAGTCACCGAGTCGACGAGGAACGGCATGTCGTCGATGACGATCTGGATCGCCGTGTGCCCCGAACTCCAGCCCTGCGACTCGACCGTGGGGTTGTCGACGAGCACGCTCGCCGTGCCGACCGGCCGATCATGGGCGAGGTCGAGGTGTGACAGCGCCGCCCCCAACAGGTCTTCCGGGGACCGCGCGAGCAGGTCCTCCGTGGACACGTGCCGGTAGTAGCGCGTCAGCAAAGGCTCAACGGGATCCCCGGAACCCTTCTGAGCCAAGCCCGCAGCGCTGCGCAGCACGTTGCCGCGAGACTGCTCAAGCGAGATGGTCATGGTGAACAACCCGTTTCTCGTCGTCATGGGCACGTCGTTGTGCCCTCACCGAGCGTATCGGCAGGTGAGACAAAGGGTCGAGTCTGTGCGGGACCTTCGGCCTGGGGACAACCGCAACGGGGTAGGGGCGAGGTTGTCTAGGGTGGGTTCGTGCCCGATGGTGAGCGCCCAGCGCACCGGTCCACACGCCGCGACCACGGCGCGCCTGCCGATGTCCTCGCGCAGGTGCGCCAGCACGCCCTTGACGCGTCCGAGAGCCTGTTCGCCGTCGACCCGATGCTCGGCGACCCACTGGTTCAGCGCGGGGTGGACGAGTTCGTCGAGCAGGTCGTGGATGCGCTGCGGGTGATCGCCCAACTGTCGCAGCAGCGGGACCCTTCGTGGGCCGGGGCCGAGGAGCACCACGCCGGTTCGGACGTGCAGCACCGCGTTACGCCTGACGTAGCGCGGCCTGGTGGGCGCGACGCGACACGACGCGCCGGGTCGGACATGGATCGACCCCGATGGTGACGACACTGCGGGGAACGGACCCCGGCTCGGTGTCGAGGCTGGGCGGCCTGCTGCGCACCACGGCGGACACCCTCTCCGGCGATCTCGCGGCCCTGCCTGCAACCAGCCCTTTGGCGCAGTTGGCCACAGCCACCGCCGACCAGGTCGATGCGATCGGCTCGGCGCTGCAGGTCCATGCCCAGGAACTCGCCGAAGCGGCGGCGGCATACTCCCGGCTGCAGGAGCGCGCGGCGGCCCTGGGATTGATCGTCACCGATTGGACGGTCACGGAGCCCTTTGGCCTGATCGGCTCCGACGTGGCCGCCCGACGCGGCGTCGAGCGTCCGCAGGTGCAGGCCCAGGCGGATCGGCTGGCGTCCCGACTAGCTCGGGGCCGGGCCCAACTCGCCCGCCAGCTGGCCCAGGCCAGCCAGCAGGTGGCGCGCGCATCCGCGGCGGCTCGCTAAGGTCGGGAACCATGCAGATCACCGAGACCCTCGTCTACCCCGCCGCCATCGAGGTCGTCTTCGACATGATGACCGACGAGGCGTTCCACTCCCGGGTGTGCGAGGCGACCCACGCCATGAGCTACTCCGCGACGGTGAGCCGCCAAAGTGATGGGGCGACGGTCATCACCCACCGTGAGATGCCGACGAACAGCTTCCCCGACTTCGCTCGCTCGATGGTCGGGCAGAGCATCGACATCGTCGAGACGATCGTCTACGGCCCGCCGGGACCACACGGGACGCGCATCGGCGAGATGTCGATCTCGATGGGCTCAGCCCCGATCCATCTCAAGGGTGACATCCGAATCATCCCCGCCGATGACGGCACCGAAGTGATCATCGAGGGCAACCTCAAGGCGAGCATCCCGTTCGTCGGCGGCAAGGTCGAGTCCGCCGCCGCGCCGTCGGTGATCTCCGGGATCCACAAGGAGTACGGCGTCGGCCTGGCCTGGCTCGCCGAACGCGGTCACACCGACCAGGACTGACTCCCCCCCCCGCGCGCAGGACCCTCCAGGTATGCCGCGCGCCTAGGTGAGCGAGCGGCATACCTGATGGTGGTGGTCAGCCCACGGCGGGGAAGCCGCGTCGATCAACCCATCGAGGGGTAGCGGTAGTCCGTCGGCGGGACGAACGTCTCCTTGATCGAACGGACCGAGGTCCAGCGCATGAGGTTCTGTGCGGCACCGGCCTTGTCGTTGGTGCCGGACGCACGGCCGCCGCCGAAGGGCTGCTGGCCGACGACCGCTCCGGTGGGCTTGTCGTTGATGTAGAAGTTGCCTGCGGCATACCGGAGCTTGTGGGCGGCTGCGACGATCGCTGCGCGGTCCTGGGCGATGATCGACCCGGTGAGGGCGTAGGGCGCGAAGGACTCCATCTGGTCGAGCATCCTGTCGTAGGACCGATCGGGGTAGACGTGCACCGAGAGGATCGGGCCGAAGTACTCCGTGCGCAGGGACTCGTCGGTCGGGTCGTCACACTTGAGGACCGTGGGCCGCACGAAGAAGCCCTCGGAGTCGTCATAGGTGCCACCGGCGACGACTGACACGCCGGGAGTCGCGTGAGCGCGGTCGATGGCGGCCTTGTGGTCGGCGAACGCGCCGCCGTCGATGACCGCCCCCATGAAGTTGCCGAAGTCGGTGACGTCGCCCTGGGTGAGCGAGTTGACCTCGTCGGCCAGGTCCTTGCTCAGGCGCTTCCAAATGGACGCCGGGACATAGGCGCGCGAGGCGGCCGAACACTTCTGGCCCTGGAACTCGAAGGCTCCACGGACGAGCGCGGTGCGCAGCACGTCGATGTCCGCCGACGGGTGCGCGACGACGAAGTCCTTACCGCCGGTCTCACCGACCAGGCGCGGGTAGGTCTTGTAGCGGCCGATATTGGCCCCGACCTGCTCCCACATCGAGTGGAAGACGCCGGTCGACCCGGTGAAGTGGATGCCGGCGAAGTCGCGGTCGGCGAGGACCGCGTTGGACAGGGTCGCGCCATCGGAGGTGACCAGGTTGATGACGCCGGGAGGCAGCCCCGCGGCTTCGAGGATGAGCATCGTGTAGTGGGCGGCCAGTTGCTGCGTGCGGGCCGGCTTCCAGACGACGGTGTTTCCCATGAGTGCGGGCGCGGTCGGCAGGTTGCCGCCGATCGCCGTGAAGTTGAACGGCGTGATCGCGTAGACGAAGCCTTCGAGCGATCGGTAGTCGCTGCGGTTCCACACACCCTTGGAGTTGAGCGGCGGCTGCTCGGCAAGGATCTGCTGGGCGAAGTGGACGTTGATCCGCCAGAAGTCGATGAGCTCGCAGGCCGAGTCGATCTCAGCCTGCGGGGCGGTCTTGCTCTGCCCGAGCATCGTCGCCGCATTGAGCGTTGCCCGCCACGGCCCGGAGAGCAGCTCGGCAGCCTTGAGCAGGATGGCGGCCCGGTCGGCGAACGGCATATCGCGCCACATCGGGGCGGCGGCCTTGGCGGCGTCGATCGCGCTCTGGGCCTCCGTCGGGGTGACGAGCTTCATCGTCCCGAGAACCTTGCGGTGGGCGTGCGGCTGAACGACCTTGCCGGTCCGGCCGCCCCCCATGACCTTGCGGCCACCGATCGTGCTCGGCAGGTCGATCTGCTCGCCGCCGATCCGGGCGAGTTCGCCTTCGAGCGTCGCGCGCTCGGAGCTACCTGGCGCATATCCCAGGACCGGCTCGTTGGCGGGGGCCGGCACACGGAACAGGGCATCCATCGGAGGGTTCCTCCTCGTCGAGGGTCACGTCATCGGCCGAGCGGGTGGCGTCGGCCTCGTCCGCTCATGGTGTCACGTTCCCGCGGGTGCCTGTCAGCAGTCGGTCGTTCGTGCGCCTTCCGATTCACGTCCCTCTCGCGGTCGGCGCGGTCGCCATGCCACGCTTGCGCCGTGAGTGCGGCGACGACGACGTCAGAGCGAGTAGCGGTCTTCGGGACCGGTAGTTGGGGGACGGCGTTCGCGTCCGTGCTGGCTGAGGCCGGGTGCGAGGTGCGGATGTGGGGGAAGTTCGAGGACGAGGTCGCGGACATCCAGCGCCATCACGCGAGCGTGCGCTACCTGCCCGACCTGCGCCTGCCCGACAGCCTGACGGCCACGACCGACCCCGCCGAAGCTCTGGCTGGCGCCGGCATCGGCGTGCTGGCCGTGCCGGCCCAGACCTTGCGGGCCAACCTCGCCGAGTGGGGGCCGTTGCTGCCGCCGGGGATCGTCCTGGTGTCGCTGATGAAAGGCCTGGAGAAGGGCACGTCCAAGCGGATGACCGAGGTCGTCGGCGAGTGCCTCGACCTCGCGCCCGAGCAGATCGTTGCCGTGAGCGGCCCCAACATCGCCAGGGAGATCGCCGCACGCGAGCCGGCCGCGACGACGGTCGCGAGCGCCTCGCTCGCCACCGCCCACCGGGTCGCCGACGCCTGCGCCACCCCGGCGTTCCGGCCGTACGTCCATGACGACGTCGTCGGGGCCGAGCTCGGCGGAAGCGTCAAGAACGTCATCGCGGTGGCCTCGGGGATGACGGAAGGCCTGGGCCTCGGTCACTCCGTCACCGCTGCCGTCATCACGCGCGGGCTGACCGAGATGCGATTGCTCGGCGAAGCCATGGGAGCGCACCCGGCGACCTTCGCCGGTTTGGCCGGGGTCGGAGACCTGGTCGTCACCTGTTTGTCGCCGCATTCGCGCAACTCGACCTTCGGCCGGAACCTCGGCACCGGCATGACGGTGGCGGAGGTCGTCGCCGTCACGAAGCAGACCGCGGAAGGGGTCTCTTCCTGCGGGGCGATCCTCGCACTCGCGCGGTCACACGGGGTCGACATGCCGATCGTCGCCAACGTCACCGCCGTCGTCCAGGAAGGCCGCACCGGGCCCGAGTTCGCCCAGGTGCTCATGGACGACATGTTCGGCGGCCGGTAGCCCGGCCCGTGGCAGGGTGTTCCTCGTGAGCGCGGCCGACTACCCCTACTTCGCGCCTCCGCCGTTCGGGCTGGCCCACCGAGGCGGGGCGAGTCACCCTGCCAACGTCGGAATCGAGAACACCCTGGCCGCGTTCGCCACGGCAGTCGACCTGGGCTATCGCTTCCTCGAGACCGACGTCCACGCCACCGCCGACGGGCGGTTAGTGGCCTTCCATGACGAGCATCTCGACCGCGTGACCGACCGGGCGGGCGCCATCGCCGAGTTGCCGTGGAGCGAGGTCGCGGCCGCCCGGATCGCTGGCAGCCAACCGATCCCCAGCCTCGACGACCTGCTCGACGCCTTCCCCGAGGCGCGGATCAACATCGACATCAAGGCCCCCGGCGCGGTGGTGCCGCTGTGGGAAACGATCCGCAGGCACGCGGCATACGACCGGGTGTGTGTGGGCTCGTTCGGAGAACGTCGCCTGCACGCGTTCCGACGCCTGGCCGGAGCCCGCGTGGCCACCGCTGCCGGCCAACTCGGCACGGCTGCCCTGAGATATGCGCCCGGCCGGCTGTCCACGCTGGCGCACTCACCCGGACAGGTCCTGCAGATCCCCACGACGCACGAGGTGCGCGGGCGGACGTTCCCGTTGGTGACGCCAGGGCTGATTGCGGCGGCGCACCGGTTTGGGCTGCAGGTGCATGTCTGGACCATCGACGACCCCGACGAAATGGTCCGGTTGTTCGACCTCGGTGTCGACGCCATCGTCAGTGACCGGATCGACGTGCTGCGGGACGTGCTCGCCGCCCGAGGGGCGTGGCCGACGTGAACCGCGCCGCCCGCACCGACGCTGCCGTCCTCCCCCGGACGGATCGGGCCATCACGGCTGCCTTGCTGCTGCTGACGACGATGATCGCCTTCGAGAACATGGCCGTCGCCACGGCCATGCCGGTCGTGGCCGCCGAGTTGGGAGCGCTCGGGTCCTACGGCCTGGCCTTCTCGTCGATGATGACCGCGATGCTGTTGGGCATCGTCCTGGCTGGCCCGTGGACCGACCGCGCCGGCCCGCTGCCGCCGGTGTTCGTCGGCCAGGCGCTGTTCGCCATCGGAGCCGTTCTCTGTGGCGCTGCCCCCTCGTTCGGCATCCTGCTGCTCGGGCGGGTCATCACGGGGCTCGGTGCCGGGTTGGTCGTCGTCGTGGAGTTTGTCGTCATCGCACGGTCGTTCGCGCCCGAGCAGCGACCTCGGGTGTTCTCCTGGCTGTCCGCGGCGTGGATCCTTCCGTCGCTCATCGGTGGACCGATCGCCGGCTGGTTGGCGACGGAGTTCAACTGGCGCTGGGTCTTCTGGGTGATCGTCCTTCCCGCGCTGGTGGCAGGGGGGCTGTTGCTCCAACGTCGCGAGACGTTGCGCTCCCCCGGCAGTCACTCGGCCGCCCAGCCGACCGCGAGCGCGAGCGCGAGCGCGAGCGATGCTCGACGACTGGCGGATGCAGCGGTCGCGATGGGCCACGTCGGCGCACTCGACGACGGCGCATTGGACGCCACGGCCGACGCCCCAGTTGCCGACCCAGCCGTCCGCGAAGCCGCCGACCCTGCCGATGACCCTGCCGACGAGCGACGCCAACATCGACGCACGGCCCGTCTGGGCGCCGTCGTGGCCGGCGCGGCCGGCGTGGTGCAGTTGGCGATCCACGAACGGCCCCCTGCCGTGTCGTTCCTGACTGCGGCCGCCGTCCTAGCTCTGATCGCCGTCGCCATCGCTGCGCCCAAGTTGCTGCCTCCCGGGACGTTCCGCAGCGCCCGCGGCCTGCCCTCGGTGGTCCTCACCAGGGCATTGCTCAACGGGTCGTTCCTCGGCGCCTTCGCCTACCTGCCGCTCATGCTCACCCAGGAGAAGGGGCTTGACGCCACCTCGGCCGGGCTCGTTCTTGCGGCCGGCTCGCTCGGCTGGAGTGCCGGGTCCTGGGCGCAGGGTCGCTCACGACGGTCCGGCATCGACGAGCGGACCGGCTTGGTCGTCTTGGGCGCATCCCTGCTTGCGGTCGGGTGGGCCGCGTTCGTCGGCCTGACCCTGGGACACGCACCGGTGTGGACTTTTGCCGCGGCCGTCGCTGTCGGCGGGTTGGGCATGGGCCTGGGGTCAACGACGCTGTCGGGGCTGGTCCTTGAGCTGAGCCCCGACCACGAACACGGGCGGGCGTCGGCCGCGTTGCAACTAGCCGACGTACTCGGGACCGTAGTCGGCATTGCTGCCGCGACGGCGGCGTTCGGGATCTGGCACACGACAGGTGCCCACCGCGGCTTCGTCATCGTGTGGATTGGGCTGGCTGCCTTGGGCGCGCTGGGGATCGTCTCGGCCGCCCGCTGCGCATCGGAGACCTCACGGTCGGGCGACGACGTGCCCCACCGCAGTCTGTAGCCGAACCCAGCGCCCGCTTCGCCATACCCGCACCGTCGCGCTCGGCTCCGGAAGGAACCCGAGCACGTATGCCGCGAATGCCGCCCCTGCGGGGACGCCCTCAAACCCGGTTGGCCGCTGGTCATCGGCACCGTTGACGGGCCCGTCGTCGACCCCTGCGGGGATCGGGACGGCCCGCGCCCAGACCCGGCGGCGCAACTCCTGGACCGCCCGAGACCCGGCGGCGGCACCCGTCTGTCGCGCATCGACGCCTTCGGCGATCTCGGCGATGCCGGCCCGGGCCGCGTCGATGAGTGCCTGCGCGGAGATGGCTCCAATCGACGACCACCCCGCGACCGCCGGGAGGGCGCCGGCCCACGCGGCATACGTGCTGGCCGGAGGGACCGACAGCCTGCTCGCGCCGACACCGTCGTAGGCGAACCGGTCGCTCAGCGCGGCCGAGGCGCAGACGAGGTCGAGCGCGCCGGCCTCTGACGCGGAACCGCCCGCATCCTCATTCGCCAACTCGATGCCCCGGACGCCGACAGCGGCTCCGTCGGCGAGCAGTCCCGTGCCCGGAAGGACCCCCACCCACACCCTGAGGACCGCACCGGTGACCTGCAGGCGGACGGCCGCGTCGGGATCGGCCTGGCGGGCCCGACGCACGAGAGTGGCCAGATCGGCATACCCCTGCTGATCGGGGAAGACGAGATCGGTCATCGCGTGCTCATCTGCGCTTACGCAGCGGCGCGGGGGCACCGAGGTGGGCGGTGAGGCACTCGCGCTCCACGGCAGTCGCCCGGCGCGGTGTGTTGGCGGCGAAGTCGAACAAGGCAAGGGACGTCTCGGCTACGGCGTAGACCGTGCCGGAGCCCACCCCGTCGGGGTCACGGACGACGTAGGCCAGGTCGTAGCCTGCTCCCCCGATGCGGGTCACCCAGAGGTCGATGGCGACCGGCTCCGGGCGGTAGTCCAGTTGCGCGCGGTACTCGATCTCGTGACGAACGACGAGAATGCCCCGTTCGAGCAGCGCCAGGCCCTCCGGGAACCATCGGGGCAGGGCTGCCACGCGGGCGTCTTCGAGCAGCCGGAGGAACTGCGTGTTGTTGACATGGCCGTAGGCGTCCATGTCCGACCACCGCAACGGGACGAGCACCTCGGTCGGATCGGGTGCCACAGTGGCGGCGGCCGGTGTGGCGGCCGGCGCGCTGGCCAACGTGCTGGCCAACGTGCTGGCCAACGTGCTGGCCAAGATGGGGTCGGGCATGGGCGCCATCCTGTCAGTCCCCAGGGATAGCCTCACGCTCATGAGACTGCCCGACTCGGCCGCCGACTCTGTTGCTGACCTGCTCGACGTTCTTGACCTCACCTGCTTGGGCGAGGCACGGATCGTCGTCGAGGGCGCACCCGGTGACGAGGAGACCGATCTGGGCGAGTCGACCCCGATCGTCTTCGTCGGGCGCAGCCAGAAACAGGCGCATGGGCGGGTGTTTGGAGGCCAGGTGCTGGCTCAGTCCCTCGTCGCAGCGGCCCGGACGGTTGAGCCGGTCGACGGCGTAGCCCGCCCGATCCACTCGCTGCACGCGTATTTCGTGCGCGGCGGCGACGACAACCATCCGATCCGGTTCGTCGTCGAACGAGTGCGGGACGGGGCGTCGTTCTCGACGCGGCGGGTCCAAGCGGTGCAGTACGGCCAGACCGTCCTGTCGATGGGGTGCTCGTTCCAAGAGCCGGCGGACGGCATGGACCATCAGGATCCGATGCCGCCCGCGCCTGACCCTGACGACATCCCCACGCTGGCCGAGGCCCTGGGTGAGCACCTCGACCCGTCGGCCGCGCAGTTCTTCGCCGCTCGCCGACCCATCGAGTTGCGGCACGTCGAAGGCAACATCTATGTCAAGCCCGGGCGGCAACGAGCGGCGCGCCAAAGCGTGTGGCTCAAGGCCCGCGCCGAACTGCCCGACGACCCGGTGATCCACGCAGCGGTGCTCGCCTACGCCTCCGACTACCCCATGCTCGAACCAGTGCTGCGCCGCCATGGGGTCGCTTGGCAGGACCCACGCCTGCGCCCGGCCAGCCTCGATCACGCGATGTGGTTCCACCGCGCGCCCAAGGCCGATGACTGGGTGCTCTACACGATGTCCAGCCCATCGGCCTCTGGTGGTCGGGGTTTGGGAGTCGGGCGGATGTTCAGCGCCGACGGGGCACTCATGGCATCGGTGGCCCAGGAAGGCATGCTCCGTCTCAAGGAGGGGTGAGCAGCCCCGTGCGTAGTGGTGACCCGTGCGCAGTGGTGAGCGGGCGGCATACCCTCGGGGTCGTGACTGACACCCCGGCTGCGTATGCCGTCAGCGACCTCCTCGACATCCTCGACCTTCGCGAGGTGGGCACCGTGCACACGGGGTGGGCGGTCGCCTCCCCGTCCGAGAGTCCCACGGCAGCCGTTACGGCCGACATCGCCACGGCCACGGCCACGGCGACCGCCGCTGTCGCTGACCTCGCCGTCGAGGTGGGCGCCGGGTCGCGGGTGGCGCGGGTGTTCGCGGGACCGAGCCAGAAGCAGCGCTACCAGCGGACGTTCGGCGGGCAGTTGCTCGCCCAGGCGATCATCGCCGCCGGGCGCACGGTCGCCGCCGACCCGGCCGGTGCCGGGCGACCTCTGCACTCGACCCACACGACCTTCCTGGTCTCGGGGGCCGACACCGACGAGGTCCACTACGTTGTCGAGCCGCTCTCGGACGGCCGGTCCTTCTCGACCCGGCGGGTGTCGGCGCTGCAGCACGGCACGCTGTTGGCGGTCGTGACCGCGTCGTTCCAGGAGGCGTCGCCAGGGTTGGACCACGCCGAGCCGATGCCCCCGGTGCCGAGCGCCGAGAGCCTGCCCAACGTTGCCGAGGCTCTGGCCGGTGTCCCCGAGCCGTATGCCGTCGTCTGCATCCTCGACGGCCCCATCGAGCTGCGGCACGTCGAAGGGCACCTTTACGCGGGGGCGCGGCCGGACCACGTCGCGCGACAGGGCGTCTGGCTGCGTTCGCGGCGCCCGATGCCCGACGATCCGATCATCCACGCGGCGTTCCTCGCCTACGCCTCGGACTATTCGATCCTCGAATCGGTGCTGCGCCGCCATGGGACGGCGTGGTCCGATCCGCGACTGCGCCAAGCGAGCCTCGACCACGCCATGTGGTTCCACCGGCCGGGCCGCGCGGACGAATGGGTTCTACATGCGGGCCACTCTCCGTCGGCCTCCGGCGGGCGCGGGCTCGGCCTGGGCCGGATGTATGCCGCGGACGGCACCTTGCTCGCCTCGATCGCCCAGGAAGGGATGCTGCGGCTCAAGGGGTGATGCACCCCACCCTCAGCGAGGCAGAGACGGCCTGCCCGCGGCATACCGTGCCGTCGTAGGCTCGAAGCGACACGCGCCGGCCGTGCGCGCGACCCGTCCACTCGAGGAGTCTCCCGTGAGCACCACCCCCCGCACCGCCATCGTCACCGGAGCAGCCCGCGGAATCGGCGCGGCCACCGCCAAGCGGCTCGCCGCCGACGGACACGCGGTTGCAGTGCTTGACCTTGACGAAGCTGCTTGCGCTGCAACGGTTTCCGAGATCGTCGCCGCAGGCGGTCGCGCTCTGGCAGTGGGCGTCAACGTCGCCGACAGCGCGTCGGTCGCTGCTGGTGTCGAGCGGGTTGCCGCCGAGCTCGGAGGCCCGACGATCCTCGTGAACAACGCGGGGATCACCCGCGACAACCTGCTGTTCAAGATGACCGAGGAAGACTGGGACAGCGTGCTGTCAGTGCACCTGCGCGGCGCGTTCCTCATGTCCAAGGCCTGCCAGAAGTACATGACCGAGGCGACGTTCGGGCGCATCGTCAACTTGTCGTCCACGTCGGCGCAGGGCAACCGGGGGCAGGCCAACTACGCCGCAGCCAAGGCCGGCATGCAGGGCTTCACCAAGACGCTGGCGATCGAGTTGGGCAAGTTCGGCGTGACGTGCAACGCGATCGCCCCGGGGTTCATCCAGACCGAGATGACCAAGGCGACGGCTGACCGCCTCGGGGTGTCGTTCGAGGACTTCATCGCGTTCTCGGCCAAGGAAATCCCGGTCGCCCGCGTCGGTCAGCCCGAGGACATCGCCGCCACCGTCTCGTTCCTCACCAGCGACGAGGCCGGTTTCGTCAACGGCCAGGTCATCTACGTCGCAGGCGGCCCGAAGGACTGACCGGCCTTGACACCCGACTCGGCAGCCGACTGACCGGCGCCGACACAGAGCCAGGGGCGGGGCGGCATACCACCGGGTGTGCCGCCCCGCTCCCGTCACGCAGCGGGAGGATCGGGCCCGGCGGCCTCGCCCGCCTTGCCCCCGTGACCCGGCGCCGCGAGCGCGCGATCGTAGGAACCCAGGCGTCGATCCCAGTCGACTCCATCGGACGTCACCTGCCCGAACAGTCGGTCGCGGTGCACCACCGTGTGATGTCGCCCGCACAGCAGGGCCGCGTTGGACAACTGCGATGCGCCGCCGTCGAGCCAATGGATCAGGTGGTGGGCATCGCACCAATGCGCGGGGATCGAACATTCCGGGAACGAGCACACCCGATCGCGCAGCCACAACGCCGCCGTCTGGCCAGCGGTGAAGAGCCTGGTCGCCCGCCCGAGGTCAAGCACCTCGCCCTCACCACCGAGCACTACAGGGATCACCCCGGCGGCGCAGGCCAGCTTCCGCACCGTCTCGGGCGCAATCAGCTCTCCGGCCTCGCTCGACCCCAGCACCTCCCCCGCCCCGAGCCGATCACGCAGCTGAGCGAGCGGCATCGTCACCATCAGCGTCGACTTGACCCCGCTGGGAGGTATGCCGCCCGCAGCCGTCGCGCGGCGGCATACCTCGATGAGGGCCTCGCCGCGACGGCGCTCGGGTGGACGCGGATCGCGGGCTCCGTCTGGCCCAGGCACGGGAGCCGAAAGCGGGCCGATCGCGGCCTCCAACGCCGCCTTGCCCTGGGCGTCGACGACCAGCCGATAGGTGAACGCGCCGAACACGTCGCCGACCGCACGGTCCAGTGCGACCAGACGCCCGGCAGCATCCTGCACCTCCTGGAACACTCCTGGGTCGCCGAACTGCGCCAACAGCGCCGGCCGCAGCCGACGAACGCCCCGACGCCCTTGCTCAGCACCCATCTGCACGAGCCCGTCGAGCACGGTGGGTCGCGCCTCGTCGCGCAGCATGGGTCGCAATGCCTGGAACTCGGACACCACGCCCAGCCCCACACCCACCGAGACCGTGCCGCCCTCGACGGCCGCTCGCACAGTCGCCAGCTCCGGAAGACGACACTCCTGAACCAACCGGGCCACCTGGCCCGCCCCCTCGGCCGCCAGCGACGTAGCATGTCGAGCCACCCACTGGGTGCTCGTCCCCGCCTGGCTGGCCGAGATCTCACCTCTTGAGTCAGCCTCCGCGACCACGGCGACCACCGCCCCCGCAGCCCGGGACGCCAGCGCATCGAGCTCACCCACCAGGTGGCCCAACTCGGCACCGGCGACCTGGCACAGCAGCCCGGTCAACCCGTCGAGGGCCGACCGCGCAGCCACGAAGGCGGCCCGTCGGTCGGCGACCGACGCACCGCCCGACAGGGTGGCCGACGCGCTGCTCATGACCTCAAACTAGCCAGGGGGCCTGACCCTCCCCCGCCGCTCAGCCCGCTTATCCACAAGCGTCGAGGTCACAAACAGGTCACAGTTCTCCTAGGGTTTGCACCACGCCGCTCTTCCGAGCGGTGTCAGCGCGCCGCCGACCCTGACGTCGACCTGACACCCGCCACCCGTCCGCAAGGGACCAGACCCGTGATCCTCCCGAAGGTGCGAGACCCTCGCCTCGTGACGATCCGTCGTGGCGGGCTCCTGACCGACCCGGATCATCACCTCCTGGCGTTGTGGGCAGCCGCCTGTGCCGAGCACGTCCTTGACCTGTTCGAGGCCGAATGTCCTAGTGATCTCCGGCCCCGGCACGCGATCGCCGGCGCTCGGGCCTGGGCTGCGGGCGAGCTCGCCATGATGCAGTCCAGGGCAGCCGGTGGGCACGCGATGGGGGCCGCCAGACCGTTGAGCGGGGCAGCCCGTTTCGCGGCGTATGCCGCGGGCCAGGCAGCCTGCATCCCCCATGTCCCCGAACACGACCTCGGCGCAGCCGCCTACGCGATCAAGGCAGCCCAGGCCGCCGCCGCGGCTGGTGACGACGGCGAGGCCGCCGCCCGTCGCGAGTGCCAGTGGCAGCTCGACCAACTGCCTGACCCGATCCGGGCGCTCGTCCTCGACGACCAGGCCCGACGCAACCCCATCTGCTGGTCGGTGTTCACGGAGCCCGGCCCGCTGGCTGCTGGCCCCACCCACCCCTCGGGCGGGCTACAACGGTGAGCGGGCGGCATACCCCAGGGGTATGCCGCCCGCTCCAGTCCGTGCGTGCCCGCGGTCAGTTCTCGGTCGACTCCACGGCAGCCTCCGCCACCGGGGCCTCGATGACCTCGGGCGCCGCCGACTCGACAGCCGCCGACTCGACAACCGGAGCCTCGACGACCGCTGCCGTCACCTCGACCGGACCGGTTGTGGGCGCGGAGGCCTCAGCAGGGGCCTTCTTGCCTGCCGACTTCTTGTCTGCGCCCTTGGCGTCGCCGGCCTTCTTGCCCTTGGCCTTGGCCGCGCCCTTCTTGGGCTCGACGACGAGGATCGGCAGCGTGTGCGCGTGGTCCGGGACGTAGCGGTTGGACTCGCGCGGCGGCCGGTGATAGCCGACGGCAACCGGACGGCCCGGGATCTCCACCGCCTTGGGCTGCTGGTCCTCGTAAGGAATCGTCGAGAGCAGGTGCTGGATGACGTTGATCCGCGAGGTCTTCTTGTCGTCGGACTCGACGGTGTACCACGGCGAGTCGGACAGGTCGGTGAACTGCATCATCGTGTCCTTGGCCCGGCTGTAGTCCTCCCACCGGGTGATCGACTGCATGTCCATCGGCGAGAGCTTCCACCGGCGCATCGGGTCGTTGGCTCGCGAACGGAACCGAGCCTCCTGCTCGACGTCGCTCACCGAGAACCAGTACTTGCGCAGCATGACGCCGTCGTCAATGAGCATCCGCTCGAACGACGGGGCCTGGCGCAGGAACCGGGCATATTCGACGTCGGAGCAGAAGCCCATGACCCGCTCGACGCCGGCCCGGTTGTACCAGGAGCGGTCAAAGAGCACGATCTCGCCGGCGGCCGGAAGGTGCTCGACGTACCGCTGGAAGTACCACTGGGTCTTCTGCCGCTCGGTCGGCGCCGGCAGAGCCGCAACGCGCGCCTGCCGAGGGTTGAGGTACTCCGTAATGCGCTTGATCGACGAGCCCTTGCCTGCCGCGTCGCGCCCCTCAAAAAGGACGACAAGACGGCTGCCAGTGCCGATGACCCATTGCTGCATCGTCACCAACTCGGCTTGGAGTCGGAACAACTCCTTCTCATAGGTCGCGGTGTCCAACTTGAGGGTCCCGTTTGCGGTTCGCTTCGCCATGGCGCGCATTGTTCCACTCCCGGTGGTCCCCTGTCGCGGGGCGTCTCGTATGCCGTTCATCTCGCGTTCACCCGTGCCTCACCCCTTGGCGACGCGCGGGGGTAGCGCTTACACTCCGGCACGATCCAGCCCGGAACACGGGCACGCTCGCCGTGGTTGTCGTGTCAACCACATCCCGACGAGGAGCCTCATGTCCGAGTTCACTCCCGCACCTGGCACAGTGACGATGTTCACGACAACGTGGTGTGGCTACTGCCGTCGCCTCAAGAGTCAGATGGAACGCGAGGGCATCGGTTTCACCGAGGTCGACATCGAGGTCCGGCCCGAGGCCGCTGACGTCGTCATGTCCGTCAACGGTGGCAACCAGACCGTGCCGACCTTGATCTTTCCGGACGGCAGCGCCGCCACCAACCCGTCGATCGGGCAGGTCAAGGCTCGGCTCGCCTAGGTCGTCGGGCGCCAGCCCTCGATGACCGCGTGCCCCGCCGCCACCTCAAGATCGGCACCGAGCCACCGTTCGATGATTCGCCGGGCGATCGAGATGCTGC
>Ga0208823_1000216_pt1 | contig 49459 bp, 58 predicted proteins | sample AD_UKC075_MetaG_FD_184440 | JGI IMG/M metagenome (GOLD analysis project Ga0208823, IMG submission 184440) | Active sludge microbial communities of municipal wastewater-treating anaerobic digesters from USA - AD_UKC075_MetaG (SPAdes) (version 2) | ecosystem: Engineered > Bioreactor > Anaerobic >...
TTGGTGGTTCCCGGCGCTTTTAATATGTCCTCAGGGCCCTCTTTCTGGGAATTGATGATGCGCACCCGGGCTATAGACAATCAAGTCTACGTGGCAGCAGCATCCCCTGCCCGCAACCTCAATGCTTCTTATCATGCCTGGGGTCATTCCATGATTGTCAATCCCTGGGGTACAATATTAGCTGAAGCTGGCAGCAGCGAAGAAATAATTACCGCAGGTTTCGATCCAGACTATTTAGCGAAAGTCCGCCGGGAAATGCCTCTGCTCAAACACCGCCGCCACGACCTTTACCAGCTCAACTATGGCCCATCTCTTAAAAATTAGATCAAGGGGGTAAACATGTGAAATTTCATACCGAGTATCTTTGGTTTAACACCGAAAAAAAACGCACCTATATCCGTATAACCGATCAGGTGGAAAAAGCCGTACAAAAAAGCGGCATTAAAGAAGGAATGGTTCTAGTAAGCGCTATGCACATCACTGCTTCCGTGTTTGTCAATGATAATGAAAGCGGCATTTTGCAGGATCTGGATGAAATGTTGGAAAGGCTGGCTCCTTTCCGGCCTGACTACCGGCATCACCGTACCGGTGAAACGAATGGAGATGCTCACCTAAAAAGCCTTTTAATGCATCATGAAGTAATTATTCCGGTGACGGAAGGTAAACTTGATGTGGGGCCTTGGCAGGAAGTGTTTTACGGTGAATTCGATGGTCAGCGCCGCAAACGGGTTATTATTAAAGTAATGGGTGAATAGCCCGCTTTATTCTTCCGAATTTAAATCCTTTCGCAATTGCCGGGCTTCCTTTAAATAAATGTGGCGTATCTCCTGCTGAGTTTTATTGGTATTAACCATAACCAGAACTCTTATACACAAGGGCAGGGCATCAGGAACCTCAATTTCCTGAAAACAAAGGAGGGGTACCTTATCCCATCCCATAAGGCGAGCCGCTTCTGCAGGAAATACTGACCGTATATCAGAGGTTACAGTAAACAGTGCACTGGCTATGTCTTCGGGCTCGAAGCCGTTCTCTTTTTGCATTTGCTGAAGCAACTCACCGGTAGCAGCCAGTACCAGTGATTTTTCATCTCTTTCTACGGTAATAGCTCCGCGAATACCGCGTACAAACATTATCCGTACTCCTTTAGCTACCCATTTACTGCGCGATGTCCCAAGCCTATGGCGACTTCATCCAGATGCAGTAAACCTATACCCATGAATATAGCTACACTGACATGGTCTTTATGGCGGGCTATGCCGATTTTACCGCCCACATTTAATCCCAAAGCCTTGGGCATAATCTGAGCAATGGCCTCCCGGGAAGCCCCGGCTACGGCTCCCTCATCGGCGTGGGAATCATTTATGACTCCTTCCCGCTTAGCCGCTACTACGGCCCGTTCTACGATTTTGCCCACCGAGTTGATGAACTCTCCTCCATAATCGACTGCTACGGCTCGTACTCCAAACTCCTCCAGCAGTTGTTTTTTCAAATGGGCTTCTTCCTGGCGATCAGCACTTAAAGCCATTTTAATAGCTGAGGTGGCGACTACCTTACTACCAATTTCCACAGTACCTACCACCTTGTGTTTTTATTATTTATTCATTTTACTATAACTTTACCAATCATTACTATACTGTGATTGGCGGTATACACAGAATCTTTTTCCGGGAAGGAGAGGTTGTCAGAAACTGAGCTGATGCGGTAATTTATGGGGAAATCATATGCGGTGGAATCAATCTCAATAGTATCACCAGCCATTACTTCCAGGGTTACTTCCCGGTTTTCAAAACAGGTTCGCTCCTTATCATTAACGAGTATAACAGCTTTGGGCAAAGCCGAGTATTTTTCAATCACGATGGTCAATACGGCATCAGGAGATTCTACCTGGGCCGGCGGGACCGGGTCAGGTCTTTCTGCCACGGCTGGATACTCAAGTAGCTGTCCTTCCAGTCGTTCTCCCCAGCTGAGGTATAATCGAAATGGTTCACGGGTCATAAAGCCTTGAGTCAGGACTACTGCTGCCAGGCTTAAAGCAATTATGCGGATTAAATATTTTTCAATCCTATTGACAAAGTTCCGCAACGGATCACCCCCCAGGCCTGTTCTCCACTATCTTATGCCTGGGCAGGGCAGATTATCCATGATTGGATTCAATAATAGCTAATGCGAGAGCGGCTGCTCCGTAACCGTTATCTATGTTTACCACACCTACACCTGGAGCACAGGTATTCAACATACTGAGCAAGGCGGCCAAGCCATTAAAACTGGCACCATATCCTACACTGGTAGGAACTGCTATAACCGGGCGTTGGGTCAGACCTCCCACTACACTGGCCAGGGCTCCATCCATCCCGGCTACTACAATTACCACCTGAACTTCACGGATAACGGGTAGGTTATGTAAGACCCTATGGATTCCGGCTACGCCCACGTCAAACACTCGAACTACCGGCACTCCCATAGTTTCCAAGCACAAAGCGGCTTCCTCGGCTACCGGCAAGTCAGCTGTACCTGCTGTTACCACAGCAACTTGCTTTTCAGTACGCCAGCCAGGGACGGACCGGTACAGAAGGCGCGCCCGGGGATGATAGCATATATCCGGAACTCGCTCCTTTACAGCCAAAAACACTTCTTCACTGGCACGGGTACCTAACAGGCGATCATTCTGCGCAGCCAGATGTTCCATAATCTCCGCAACCTGAGCCGGCTCTTTTCCCTGGCAGAATACCACTTCACAAAAAGTGTCCCGCAGGGAACGGTGATCGTCAATACGGGCAAATCCCATATCGGTAAAGGGTTCTTGAACCAGCATGTCCAAGACCTGATCAAGGGATATTGAACCGGACCGAAATTTTTCCAGCATTTGTCTAGTGTTTTCCCGGTTCATACTTCGCTCTCCTTATTGGATACGTCCCGGGGGCCATATCCGCGTAAATCCAAACTAACAGTCGAAAATCCCCGGTTTTTGGCCAGGTTAATAATTTTCTCCCGGTTATCCATAATTACCGGTAAATCTTCACTTCGTACTTCCAGTCGTATTTCTCCACTGTTCCACCTGGCTCGTACCAAAGCAATACCCAGACCGCGTATAGCTTCTTCCAGTTCATCCAGTTTAGCCATCAAATCAATATCTAGCCGCTGCCCGGTCTTGATGCGGGTAGCCAGACACGATTCCACAGGTCGATCTGGTAAAGGAAGCTGGTATTCAACTGCCAGGCTTTTAATAGCTGCCCGATCCAGGCCGGCTTCCAGCAAGGGGCTGCTAATACCAAACTCGCGTGCTGCCTTCATTCCCGGACGATACTCTTTTAAATCATCCAAATGGGTACCATCCAGAAGAGTTCCCCAGTTTTGTCCCGGGGTTTTCTTTATATGGGTAAGACGACTGCGCTTACAGTAATAACAGCGCAAATCATCATTGCGGCAAAAGTCCTCATCTTCCATCTCCGGAGAAAAGAGGATAATATGTTCCACCCCTAGTATTTCCGCTGTCTTTATGGCGCGAGCCAGTTCCTGACGAGGAGTAGTGGGAGAATTACAAGTGACTGCTTTGATGCGATCCTTAGGCAGGAATTGGGTGCAAGCCCACAGTAAAAATGCGCTGTCCATGCCTCCCGACAGCAAGACTGTCACCTGATTATACTCCTGCAATATTGAAGCTAACTTGGCTAAAGGCCCTTGCTCACCAATTATTTTGGGCATATTTGACACCAGCTATAAACGCCTCCCGGTTTCTCTCAATTATCTGTTGGGGTTTACCCTTAAAAATAACTTCAAAGTACTGCAGAGCTTGTTGAACTTCTACCACCCGGGTCTTTTGCAGATAAGCCCCTAAAAGAATCATGTTGGCACCTCGTGGGTTGCCGATTTCTTCGGCTAATTCATTCATAGGCATTTCCAATATCTCCAGGTCAGTGCGTTCCGGCTGGCGATCCACCATAGATGTGTTAAGCACCAGCGTTCCATTAGGTTTAATCCTCGGCTCAAACTTGTCCAGGGAGGGCCGGTTGAGAATAACTGCCATAAGGGGGTTTTCGGTTAAAGGTGAGCTAATTTCCTGGTCAGATATGGTCACCAGGCAGTTGGCGGTTCCGCCGCGCATTTCTGCCCCATAGGAAGGTACCCAGGTAACATGCATACCGGCGCTTAAGGCGGCATGGGTCAGAAATTGCCCCATAGACAGAACGCCCTGACCGCCAAAACCCGCAAACAATATCTGTTTTTCCGGCATTCCTATCCCTCCTTGCTAACCTTAAACTCGCCCAAAGGATAGTAAGGTATCATGTTATTTTCCAGCCATTCCAAAGCTTCCAGAGGGCTTAAACCCCAATTGGTGGGACAGGCTGATAAAATCTCTACCATGGAGAATCCTTGGGCTTGCATTTGAGTCTGGAAAGCTTTTTTAATAGCTTTCTTGGTTCGCATTACATTGGCCGGGTTATTGACAGCTGTTCGGCATATGTAAGCAGAGCCCTGGTTTTGGGCCAGAAGTTCAGCCATTTTAAGGGGATAGCCAGCCTGCTCAGCGGTCCGGCCATAAGGTGAAGTAGTGGTCACCTGTCCTAACAAAGTAGTAGGTGCCATTTGCCCTCCGGTCATTCCATATATGGCATTGTTCACGAATATAACTGTGAGATTCTCACCGCGACCGGAAGCGTGAACAATCTCAGCCATGCCAATGGAAGCCAGGTCTCCATCTCCCTGGTAGGTAAATACCAAACGGTCAGGCAGCATACGCTTTATGCCAGTTGCTATGGCTGGGGCCCGTCCGTGAGCCGCCTCCAGCATGTCACAGTTAAAATAATCATAAGCCAGTACCGCACAACCTACCGGACAAATCCCAATAGCCTGCTCCCGCAGGTTCATCTCATCCAGGCACTCGGCTATGAGTCGATGAATTATACCATGAGTACATCCAGGGCAGTAATGAAAAGGAGCATCGGTTAAACTCTCCGGTCTTTGGGCTACAATTTTCATACCCACCCCTCCTTCTGCGCCACGTTGACTATCTGACGGGTAATTTCTTCCGGATTGGGAGTCAATCCTATTCTGCCGTAGAATTCCACCGGCACACGCCCGTTGACAGCCAACCTTATATCTTCTACCATTTGTCCCATACTGATCTCCACTGACAGGAATTTGCTCACATGTTCAGCAGCTTCCTGAAAAACCTTCTCCGGGAAAGGCCACAGAGTTACCGGTCTTATCAGCCCTACCTTAATGCCCTTCTGACGAGCATCCATTACCGAACGCCGGGCAATGCGGGACATTAATCCGAAGGCCACCACAACCAGGTCGGCGTCATCGATCATAAAAGTTTCTGCCTTAGCTTCCTGCTGCTTTATGAGCTTATATTTACGCTGCAAATGAAGGTTGCGTTCTTCCAAAAATTCAGGAGACAGGTGCAGGGTATTTACTATATTGGGTTTTCTGCCTTTGCATCCGGTGGTAGCCCAGGGCTTAGGAGGCAGGTCGGTTACCGGTTCCCGCACAATAATGGGCTCCATCATCTGTCCCAGAGTGCCTTCGGCCATAATCATAACCGGTATACGGTACTGATCTGCTAAATCAAAGGCCTGCATAGCAAAATCCATCATTTCCTGCACTCCAGAAGGTGCCAGTACTATAATATGGTAGTCGCCGTGACCTCCTCCGCGGGTAGCTTGAAAGTAATCGGACTGGGCTGGCTGTATTCCTCCCAAACCAGGTCCGCCCCGGGAAATATTTACTATCAGGCTGGGCAGCTCAGCCTCAGCTAGAAATGATATCCCCTCTTGCTTGAGGCTTATGCCTGGTCCGGAAGATGCGGTCATAACCCGGTTACCAGTGGCAGCTGCCCCATACACCATATTTATAGCGGCCAACTCACTCTCCGCCTGTAAAAAAGTCCGCCCCATTTTGGGCATCTTACGGGCCATATATTCTGCTATTTCACTGGATGGAGTTATAGGATAACCGAAAAAGGCACGACATCCAGCTAATAGAGCTCCCTCAGCCAGGGCTTCATTTCCTTTCATCAGTACCTTGGTCATACCTTCACTCCCTTTCCACCATGATGACCAAATCAGGACACATCAATGCGCATACTCCGCATCCATTACAGGCTTCCTCCCGAACCACAGTAATAGGATGGTATCCCATTGGATTAATCATGGCCGTATTAAGAGATAATACCTGCTGCGGGCAAAATCTAACACATAATTCGCACGCTTTACAGCGTTCGGCCCGAAAACTCACCCTTCCCTTCGCCATCGTTACTTTCTCTCCTTTAATCCTCCTGCAACCAAAGAGGTCTGGTGTAAATTTTAATAGATTTCAGCAGGGAGCCAAACTCAGGTATCAGCTGTTCATAAAATTCTTCCCGCACCGTTAAATAGTCTACTTTGAGCTGCAAGGCTTCAGCATATTCCAACACCTGTTGGTGTCCTCTGCGTATAATATCGACAGTAGTTTCTTCAGCCAGATGAGGATTGCTGATAATACCTGTAAAGTGCAGACGGGAAGCATCCTCAAACAGCTTTACCAATTCAATAATCCCGTTCAAATCTTGAGCAAAAGGCCGGTAAGGGTTGATGACCAGCCACAGGTTGACAGGATTACGTTGCTGCAAATAGCGATGCAGGTAACCGATCACCAAACCACCGGTATCATCTCCAGCTATATCAATGAGCAGCTGGTTTTCTCTTTGAATCTCAGCCAACAGTTGAGGCGGCAGCTGGGGGATATCTCCATAGGACAAGTTATTGAAAGGAGCCAGGAGTTTTACGTGGTGAGCTTTCAATTCAGCTTTCTGCTGGCGTGATACAAAGTAGGGATTAACTAAGTCTAAATCAGCCAGTACCACATCTTGTCCTTTAGAATCGGTATTCATGGCGAAATTAAGGGCCAGCTCGGTTTTACCACAGCCATACCCACCGGCAAAAATGTTGATGCTCCCCAAAGTTCGTCCCTTTCCCTCACAGGATTTTCTATTAATGAGTAATGTAACTCAGCCAGATGGGAAAATCAATACAACAAAGTTCGTGTGTGTAGCTTGGTGGCCAAAAGTAAACGACCCAACTGGGTCGCAGCAGAATAACAATTTAATTGTATGCCCGGGTTATTTGATATCGAAACTTTGCTGATCCGCACAAATATCCACCATTTCCGATAAAATAGCATCAAGATCGGCTTGCTGCAAGCCCAGTATTTTCATAGCGTGAAATGATACCGGGTAGAGCAGACCATCGATTCCCAAACCAATTCCCATAGCCACACATACTGCATTGGCCAAATGTACGATGGCAGTAAGTTGGAGATTGACCTGCGCTTTCTCGGGCTCATGGTGAAGGGCAATGGTTTCTACTAATTCCGGTGGCAGGTTCCATTTTTCAGCTATCTGTGCCCCCACTTGGGCATGATCAAAACCTAGAACAATCTGTTCAGATTGAAGGAAGGTCATATTGTCATTGATCACCTTATCCAGAACTTCGTGGTAGGTTTCCTTCATGGAGCTGTTTAACACAACCTTGCCAATATCATGCAACAAGGCTGCTGTGTAAGCCACATCAAAACCACCGTACTTGACCCGCCTGGCAATAAGCCGTGCCGCCATAGCTGAGCATTGGGAATGTTTCCACAGTTCCCCATACTCCAGCGCATAGCCTTCCATTTCTTGTGATAGTATTTCATTTACAGAAGCTGCCAGCACAATACTGCGTATGGTCTTGAACCCCAATAATACAGTGGCCTCGGTAACCGTTGCAATCCGGCGTGGAAAGCCGTAAAAGGCTGAGTTAGCCAACTTAAGAACCCGGGCAGTCATGCCTTGATCCTGGGCTAGGGTTGCATTAATATCCTGAGCAGTAGAATCAGGATCTTCAGTCAACTCCATCACCCTCAGAACTATCTGGGGTAGAGATGGCAGATCATTCACTGCTTGAACGATCTCCTCTAAGGAAATCTTCCCCATCCAGGAATCCTCCTTTATCTCCAGTTATCGAGTTTGCGTTGCAAATATGACCGATAAACTATCATTTCGTCGCTTATTCTAAGCAGCAACCGTTCAATATCCAATCGCGACAAGGATAGTTCCTCGGGATTCAAAACCTCTACAGTGCGAAACTCCTCTTTCATAGTAAACTTGATGGCATCCTCTAAAGAGTCCGCTGAAAAAGTAATGGTAACCGGAGCAAAAGCAGACATCTTTCCGGTAACCTCATCTATCACCATATAGACTTCCTGGCTCATATCGATATCTTCGATATATATACCTTGAATCGGAACATTGCGAATCAAAGATACTTTATGCTGGCGAAGTTCCTCGGCTACCTGTTCCCCGTTTTTTCTGCCGAATAATTTTCCCTGCCGGGATTTGCCCTGATAATCAAAACGGACTTTCATTCGGATTCTGTCCATGGTAGTTGCTGCCCCCAATCGGCATCATTAATCCATATTCGTAGACATCAAAAACTTCCTCTTAATTGGACCGTTTGACGCCTGATCATAGGCGATTAGTCTATTAGCGCATTTAGCTCAGGACCTCTAGCAAAAACATACTGAAAGCGGCTGCCAGCCCTTCCCCATAATTAAGCTCCACATTCCAGATTGCTGTGAGCCCCAGTTCTTCCAGAACATATTGGTGACCTCGTTCAGCAGCTAAACTGGGCGCAATCAACAGATCAGTTTTGCCACGCACAACCAAGGAGGCCAAGGCTGCTGCTACAGCGGTAACTAAACCATCTAGAATGACCTTCTTGTTCAGGGTAAACATACGCATAATAAACCCGGTCAAAGCTGCTATTTCCAATCCCCCGAACCGCATAAGCAAATCAATATAGTTATCTGGTTGGGGGTGACGATGCTGCAAGGCTCTCTTAATAATATCGATTTTTTGTCGAATAACTTTATCTGCTGATGAGCCACTGCCCACTACCTGTTCCGGTTCAAGCTGCAGCATGGCACATGTAATTGCTTCGGCAGCCAGAGTATTACCTACTCCCAATTCACCTACACCAATTATATCAAACTGCCATCCTGATATGTTGTCCCACAAGGAAAATCCTCTTTGAACAGCCTGGTCTACTTCCCCTGACCAGAGCGCATCTTGCTCTAAAAAGGATCTGCTGCCCCGGCGAACCGGGTGGCTAAGTACAGCTTGGTGCTGAACGGGATGATATAATCCTACATCGACAATTATCTCCGGCCGGTTAATATGATTCACGATTCGGGAGACTGGTGATTTTCCCTGCAAGTGCCAGTCTACCAGTTTATCGGTCCTCAAGGGAGCATAAGCACTGTACCCTTCCAGACTGATCCCATGATCGGCTGCAAACACCACCAATCCGCTGCGGAGCGGACGGTCTGGTGATGGACTGACAGCCTTTAACAGTTGACCTAATCTCCCCAAACGGCCTAGGTAATAATCGGATAGATTGCTCATCAATAATCTATACCTTTTTTGGCAGTGATCCCTAAAGCAAAGGGATGCTTAACCATTTCCATGTTAGTTACCAGATCTACTGCATTCACCAATTCAGGGCTGCAGCTGCGTCCAGTAAGTATCAAATCCACATCAGCAGTGGCCTCCCGCAACATATCTTTTATGAAAGGCTGTGAAGCAGGCCAGACGGACCACAAGTTTAAAACTTCGTCCATGACAATTAAATTCCACTGCCCGGACCTGATTTCCTGCTGAACAAAAATTAGTCCTTGTTTAGCCTGTTCCTCATCCGCAGAGTTCCATTGCGAATGGCCGACTATACACTCATGCTGGCCAGGACAACAAGGCTGACCCAGGTAGGGACAGGGCCGGCCAAAGGACTTTACTAACAGTGCAGGGCTGTTAAGATAGTGGGCAGCTTTCCATTCTCCGCTAATGCGCTGGTCTTTTAAGAACAGCACCACCAGAACCCGGCGTCCATGACCCCAGGAACGAAACGCTATACCTGCTGCTGCTGAAGTTTTGCCTTTGCCTGAACCGGTAAAAATTATTTTCAAGTTTTACCCTCGCTATCGGTAGTTTTTGAAAGGCCAGCTGCCAAAGCTAACAATTGATTGACTTCTTCAGAGGTTAAAAAGCGGTATTCACCAACAGCCATATTACCCAAGTTTAAGTTGCCAAAGCCAGTACGTACCAGGTGAATAACCGGATGACCGATGGCTTCAAACATTCTTTTTACCTGCCGTTTACGTCCTTCGTGGATTTCAATCTCCACCAAAGTTTCATTAGGGCCATATTTAATAAGCTCTACCCGCGCCGGAGCTGTCCAGCCATCATCCAACTCTACTCCCCGGGCTAATTGCTCCAATTCTGCAGGCTCTACTCGCCCTCTTACCCTGGCTTCATAGCGTTTAGGTACCTTATGCCGGGGATGAAGCATTTGATTGGTAAAATCACCATCATTGCTTAGCAGCAAAAGCCCTTCGGTATCAAAGTCCAATCTGCCCACTGGATAGAGACGCTGTCCTATATCACCAATCAGATCCATAACGGTAGGCCGTCCGAAAGGATCGGTAACCGTGGATAGGTACCCGGCCGGTTTATTCAGCAAAATATATTGTCTGGCCTCAGGGTAAAGGAGGATTCCGTTTATTTCTACCTGGTCGTTTGCAGGGTCAACCTCAAAAGCGGGTGTATCTATCAATCTTCCATTTACCCTCACCTGACCCTGGCTGATCATTTCCTCCGCTTTCCGGCGGGAAGCAACACCGGCATGGGCTATATACTTGGCCAGTCGCATGGTTATCCCTTTCACCCTTCTATTCAGCTAACCATTGTGCCACTAAGAAATACTTTCACCAAGTTGTAAATATTACTACTGGTATTGTTCTCACCTTATACCTAGATGAGACACCAATATCAGATTAAATAGACCGTCTCTGGCTTCATCCTGACATGAAATAGCAATTATTTCAAGGCTTCAACCTAATAATAATGCGGTTTTTATAAGCACCAAAATCAATGCTAATACTAACTGCAAGAAACATTTATGGGATAACTGAGGATATATTTGGTATCATTAGAGTTAGTATATTAACCGGAGGCCCCATATGAACAAACGAGAAATCGACAAACCCAAAATTCAACAGGCCGTTCGCATGATTCTGGAAGCTATCGGAGAAAATCCGGAAAGAGAAGGGGTTCTCGATACCCCTACCAGGGTTGCTAATATGTACGAGGAAATATTTTCCGGTATAGGTACCGAACCTCAGGAGCTATTACAGGTGTGTTTTTCGGAATTCCATGACGAACTGGTGTTAGTAAGAGACATTCCCATCTATTCTATGTGCGAGCATCACCTGCTTCCCTTTTACGGTAAAGCCCATGTAGCTTACATACCCAAAGGCGGTAAAGTTGTAGGAATCAGCAAATTGGCCCGGGTAGCGGAGCTATATGCGCGCCGTCCTCAGCTTCAGGAAAGATTAACCTCGCAGATTGCCGATTGTATTAATAATACCCTTAATCCCTATGGAGTAGGGGTAGTCATTGAAGCCGAGCATATGTGCATGACCATGCGCGGAATTCGCAAGCCCGGTTCCGTAACCGTAACCTCAGCGGTGCGGGGAATTTTTGAAACCAGGCCAGAAACCCGTGCCGAGTTATTATCTTTAATAAATCGAAACAATTAGGGTCAGGCCTTAAATAACCTGACCCTTACGCTTAAAAGAGACCGACGACTTGTCCATTTTCCAAAATATCGATATTCTCAGCTGCCGGTTTCTTGCCTAACCCTGGCATAGTCATAATGGTACCGGCTAAGGCCACTACAAACCCTGCTCCTGCGGACAGGCGCACTTCACGAATAGTTACCTCGAAACCTGTAGGCCGTCCTTTGAGATCCGGATTATCTGACAAAGAATATTGAGTTTTAGCCATGCAAACCGGCAGATGGCCATATCCCATTTCCTCAAAACGCTGCAGCATTTTGGCGGCATCCGCTGTATAATTCACTCCATCAGCTCCATAAATCTCAGTGCATATCCGGTGGATTTTATCCTTAAGAGGAAGGTCCAGCTCATAGAGATACTTGAATTCACTGGGTTGCTCAGCAGCGGCTATTACTTTACGAGCCAATTCTTCACCACCGGCACCGCCTTCAGCCCAGACCCGGGATAAGGCTACCTCAACTCCCAATGACCGGCACTGGCGAATAATAAAATCGATCTCCTCGGCAGTATCGGTAGGGAATTCATTGAGAGCCACTACCACCGGTAATCCAAACTTGCGTATGTTCTCCATCTGTTTAACCAGATTTTCGGTGCCTTTAGCCAGCGCCTCCATATTAACCTCACTCAAGTAATCTTTAGGTACTCCGCCGTGGTTTTTCAAAGCCCGAATAGTGGCAACCAATACAACGGCATCAGGTTTCAGGTTGCCGTACCGGCATACAATATTAAAGAACTTCTCGGCTCCCAGGTCGGCACCGAAGCCTGCCTCGGTAATCAGGTAATCGGCCAGTTTCAAGCCCAACCTAGTAGCAATAATGCTATTTGCGCCGTGGGCGATGTTGGCAAAAGGCCCTCCATGCACAAAAGCCGGGGTGTTTTCAAGGGTTTGTACCAGATTGGGTTTTATAGAATCTTTCATCAGCAAGGCCATGGAACCAGCTGCCTTTAAATCATCGGCGGTAACCGGACGGCCATCATAGGTGTAGGCTACCACCATACGTTTGAACCGTTCTTTCAGGTCCATTAAGTCAGTAGCCAGGCACAGGGCAGCCATCACTTCAGAAGCTACGCTTATATCAAATCCTGATTCCCGGGGTATTCCATCCAGACGCCCCCCCAGACCGATCACTATATGACGCAGGGCCCGTTCATTTAGGTCCATGACCCGGCGCAGTACTACCTGGCGGGGGTCGATATTCAAGACGTTGCCCTGGTGGATATGGTTATCCAGCATGGCAGCCAAAAGATTATGAGCGGTGGAAACCGCATGAATGTCCCCGGTGAAATGCAGGTTGATGTCTTCCATAGGTACCACCTGGGAATAACCGCCCCCGGCGGCTCCTCCTTTGATGCCGAAGCTGGGACCCAGGGAAGGTTCCCGCAATGCTATAATGGCTTTTTTGCCGATTCGGTTGAGGGCTTGTCCTAATCCAACCGTGGTAGTAGTCTTACCCTCCCCAGCTGGAGTAGGGGTGATAGCAGTAACCAGAACCAGCTTACCGGAAGGATTGTTTTGAACCCTTTTCCATACATCCAGGGAAACCTTGGCCTTATACTTGCCGTATAATTCCAGATCGTCATCCTCCAGCCCAATTGAACGGCCCACTTCTGTAATGGGTGCCATCTTAGTCTCTTGGGCAATTTCAATGTCACTTTTCATCCTTCTTCCTCCTCAACAACCATTGGTATTTATAGAAACCCATTGGTTTTTAATACTTTGACAGCCTGTTCATAATCACCGGCGGCCACCATAACAATAGGGCCTGTACAGCCCATACCACTGGCAGCATAGATATTGTGTTTCCACAGGGATTTTACTGCATCCTCCAATTCCAATATTTCCACACCTGCTATTTGGGCATCGGTAACTTTCTGGGGGGGAGCATTGACTTCCTCATCCTTGCTTACTGTTTCTACCACCGGTATCTGCCAACCTGCCTGCCGGGCTTTGGTTATTTCCTGAGCTGCGATATTCTGCCAATTCCCTCGAACCATGGAAGCACAGTACTCAATAGCTCCTGCCACTACTGGAGTACCTGAAGCCCGAGAAAGTATGCACACCAAGCGGCCGAAGTTCTCACCAATACCTGGGCCATAACCATAGCCGCTGGTCTCATAGTTTCCGCCCGTGCTGAAAGCGCCAAACAGCTTCATCAAGATATTGCCGGTTAAGGTATCTGTAACCACAACATCTACACTACCCATTATTAAATCATTTCCACGCAGTATATGTCCACCTTCTCTGCGTAATGAATTCCCCCAGGTAAACAAATACCCCTGCTCCTGCATTTTGTTTAAGTGTCTTTCCACCTGACGGGCTCCCTCTACATTAAGAATACCAACCGTCGGCTGCTCTACCCCATCCGCCTTTGCGGCAGCAATTCCGAAAACTGCATTTTTCACCATGGCCTGGATTCTCTCCGTATCGGTAGTGCCAGTAGTTGTGGCAATATACATGGTTTTTCCCCGGGCTGGTGTAACAACTTTGCCCACGGTTGCCACACCAATGGGAAAGGGATAATGCATGGTGACCACTCCGTCTAATTCCTGGTGGTCTAAAAGGTTCTCCAGTATAGTATGGACCTCATCTTCAGTTTCTGCCGGGATGTGAGGCAAGTGCTTACTGCTGGTAGGGCCAATTATATGCACTTCCAGGGTGGCGTTTTTCTGCATGGCAATTTCCGCTCCACGTACCAACTCTTGAACTTCAATCTCACTACCTAGGGTTGTCAGCCCAATGCGGTTCGTTTTTTTCATTTGGCCGGTACGCAACCCTTGAGCTGTCTCCAGCAATACTTCCCGGGTTACAGTCTGCCAATTATCCAACCTCGTCACCTCCTGGCCAGAGACTCAGCGGCTTGTTCCATGGCTTCAGCCAAAATTAGGCGTACCTGCTCTTTGACATCTTCTAATTTCAGCTCGGAACCATGCGAAAGACCTTGATTAGGTTCCAGAATAAGGCTGATGCCATCAAACAAATCGGTCATTCTTCCTAGAAACAAGCTGCCCTTGCCGATAACCATGGCACGTTTAATTTTTCCTTGTAACAGTTCCTCTCTGATTACTCCCAACAACGGTACCCCAGATGGGATATGTCCTTGAGTAGGAGCAAAACCTGTCATCCCATGACTGGTGGTAAATTGGGCCAGCTCACTCTTATCCAACTCCCCTCTTTTTACCGCCATAGCTCCAATCATTTTATAATTAGCCAGGGGAACATCTCCGGCACCGGCTGGCACGGTTATTTCCGGGTTTTGCAGTTCAGGAGCAAAAATATCCACGTCGGTTATCTTAAGGCCGTTTCTTTCCAGAGGATCAGCTACAATAGCCTGTATTACCGCCTGGGGTGAGGAACCGGACCCTATCTTGTGTTTGCCCACTATATCAGTGCGAATAACCGGGTTTATCCCATCATTTTCGCTTATTAGGATTGCATAGCCGCCAATCATGTCCTCTAGAACCGGCATCTGTTTATTAACATGATCCCGGCTGTTCATGCCTAATTTTGCCGAAGACCCTCCGGCCAAAACCACCACATTCTTAAAAATGCCCGCTCGTACCAAAGCTGCAGCACTTAGTATGCCGTGAGCAGGTCCGGCACAAAAACCCCGGATGTCGGCACCACTGGCGTTTTCACAGTTGCCTATCTCGCCAATAGCCTTGGCCAGATTGCCTCCTCCCCGCTGGTTCATATCACCAATGGCTTCTTCGGAAGTTTCGATAATGTAGTCAATTTCCTTGGGATCAATCTGAAAGCGCTCCAGTAAATTAACCAGAGCTAAAACCCCTGATGCTTTGCAAACCAGGTTCTCAAACACCACATGAGCAGATAAATTAGGATCAGTGTCATGGGCCTCACGAACACAGCCCACCAATTGTCCGTCCTGATACAATCCATCAGCTTGATGGCTGACTACCATTTCTTCAATCTCCTGAAGATCGCGGGTCCTATCCAGCTGGGCAAAGTGTTTGGCAGACAAATTCGCGGTGGGCAGCTTATCTTTTATGGAAGCAGCAAATTCTGCACTCAATTCCACCAGGTTAAAGCTATCTGCTATTTTCATAAGCCCATAAAACTCTGCCTGATCCAATATTTGACCAAATCTCCCCTGGGTTCTTGGTTCCACTGGGTGTTGATACCAGGGTGAGGGATGGTCAGTTAACTGGCGAGGATGAGCGTTGCCAATATATACTTGATTGGGCAGGTAACCCACTGCTTCCTGGAAACTGCGCAGGTGACCGGGCAAAGCCTTCAGATATTCCGAATCAGGATTCTTAACTCTTTCCATGGTGATGGTAGTTCCATGACCCATTAGAATATCAGGTGCATGGACTAATACATATGCAGTTGCTCGAATAACTGGAAAATTCACTAGTGAGCCCCCTTTGGTTACTTCACTTGCCAAAACGTTTAGCCATCCTGATACTGTGATCTAATATCACTCATCTCGGTTATTATTTCCTCCACATTCAGAACCATCTCCATCATGGAGATTTGGTCTTCGTATACCTGCGGGTCAATTAGGTCCTTAAGCTCAAAAATATGGTAAACTGGCAGTCCTAAAGCTACATTAGTCAGGGGACCAGCATAAGTCGGATCTCCGGCGATGACTGTTTCGGCAGTTAATCCAGCGGATTCTGCTTCGGCGCCCCCCAGGATAACCACGACTTTATCAGTACCATATTTTTCGGCAGTTTCTTTTATACGCGCTTGATTGGCCATGTCCATGGCCCCAGCGGCTGTTCATACAAAACACTCGGTACTGGTAAACAGAATCTCTCCGCCTACCGTTTGCATACATTCAGCAATAGCAGGGCCAGGTATTCCGTCCCGATCACCCAGGATACAAATTTTCTTGTCGGCAAAAAACTCTTTACTAACCATCTGCTTCATCCTTTCTCTGCATATTCAATTGCATCACTAAAGATTAAAACCCCAGTTCATTGTTTACTCCAGTAAGCCACCAAAAAGCCTTGTCACCTCGGGCGAAGCAATCTGAAACCGGACAGCAGGTTTGCAATAGCGACCATCAGCAACCTAAATAGTGTTCATAACCCGTAGGGTTTGAAAACATTAGTAGTACCCGAAGGGTGTAGTACCCGTAGGGTGCGAGGGCAACTAAGGCGCTCTCTTTTTTATGCGATAACACGGCGAAGGCTATTTTCACAGGAATTACACGAAAGATTATTAGCCCTGTCCTATTAGTTCTTTTATTTTGGCCTCAATATCTTCCGGCATAAGATCCTGACCTGACAATTCGGCTACCCTTTGCCCGTCACGGTAGAATACCATGGCCGGCAAACCCAGTACCTTTTCGCCAATGGCCAGACGCCGGTTACCGGAAGTGTTGACCTTACAAAACTTCATGCGGTCTCCGTAACGCTCTGCCATTTCTTCAACATGAGGCATTAGTTCCAGGCAATGCTCACATTTAGGGCCCCACCAGTCCACCAATACCAGGCCGGAGCTGTTGCGCACTTCCTGGTCAAAATTATCCTTAGTTACTTCAATCATGTTTGCACCTCCTTAAGCGATGCCAGTCATTTCTTTCAGGTTGTCTACAGTTATATTTTGAATTTGTTTTTTTAGCTGGCCTTGAACAAACAGATGCACCAAAGGTAACATATCGGGGGTCACCTGATAACGACGTGCTACCAGTTCATTACGGGTAGCATCAACCTTTACCAACGACAGCTTCTCATTATGATCGCGGACAAATTGGTCTACAAGGATGATTTTTTCAGTTCCTGCCATGTCACTGGGATCGTAGTAAGCTACTACCACCGGTTTGCTGGCCTGCAACACTTCTGTTTCCCACAGTTCGGTTTCATGAACGTATTTCTCTGCCGCCACTGCTGCCACAGCTCCATCCGCAGCTGCCGTGATAACCTGGCGCAGGTATTTATCGCGCACATCACCAGCTGCAAATACCCCTTCCAGATTTGTAGCCATCTTTTCATCGGTTATCACATAACCCTGAGGAGTAAGTTGAACCTGATCATTAACCAGCTCAGAATTAGGCACGGTACCAATAAAAATGAACACACCGTTGGTGGGGTAATCGCTTTCCTCCCCGGTCTTGATGTTTTTCAGGGTTACACTTTCTACCAATTCGTCCCCATTAATACTGGTTACGGTGGAGTTCCATATCCACTTCAGTTTCGGATTACGAAAAGCCCGTTCAGCGGAGGCCTGATTGGCATCCACCTTACCTTCTTCGTGGATAACTATGATGGTAACATTTTCGGCAAACTTGGTCAGATACTCGGCTTCTTCAATGGCTGCGTCACCGCTGCCGACCACCACTACATCCAATTCTTCAAATAATTCGGCATCACAGGTAGCACAGTAGCTTACTCCCTTGCCTCTAAGTCTTCCCTCCCCGGCAACTTTTAACATCCGCGGCTGGGCTCCTAAGGCTACTATGACCGATTTCGCCAAGTATTCACCTTTACGGCAAATTATCTTTTTAGGGTTGGCTTTTAGATCCAAGGACATGACCGTGTCGTTTATAAACTCGGCACCAAACTGAGCCGCATGTTCAGCCATGGCCTGAGTTAAACCTGGTCCGGTAGTCCCGCGCCCAAACCCCGGGTAATTTTCCAGCTCTTCAGTGGTAGCTGCCTGTCCACCGGGCTTGCCCTTTTCAATAATGCCAGTTTTCATACGCGCGCGAGCTCCATATACTCCAGCAGCCAGACCAGCCGGTCCCCCGCCTAGAATAAGCAGATCATATAAGTTATCCATACCTTCACCTGCCTTTTTATGATGTTTCCCGGATCTGTGCCAGCAATTTTAGATTTCAATATCTGCATTAGGTATATTTTTAACCGAAGGATGGTTAGTTATGATAATAAGTTGGTCATTCACATTTTCCTTTAAACAAAAAACAGGGGAGAATCTTCCTCCCCTGCAGACTGTCAAAGAAGTCTATAAATGGTTAGAAGTTCGAGATTGCCACGCCCCTCCGGGGCTCGCAATGACACATAAGATGGCCTTCTGGTATGTCATCGGCCGTTCCGGCACTACCGATGTTCACTATCGTTCACGGCTAATGTTGCGAGGAACGTAGCGACGTGGCGATCTCTTTTTAGCAACTTTTTTGACACTCTCCAGGGGAGAATCTTCCTCCCCTGCTTACTAGCTATATAGTTAATGTTTTTATTTTTTTATAAACCTATCAAATGGTTTTCGATAATCTGGTCGCGGTTGAAATTCTCCAGTTTCAGAAAGAACTCGGCACAGCTAATCAACGCTTCCTGGGGCAAAGTGCCAATAATCTGCGTTCCTACTACCGGTACCCCATAACGGTTTGCTTCGGCTTCTATTAAGTTGAAAACCCTGTATATAGGGGTTTTATTAGTATCAAACATATTCATGGAAACAGCCACTTGGCCTCGTTGCTCAAAGTATAAGCCCATAGAGCGGATGGTGCTGAATCCACCGCTGGGTCCCCGCACAGCTCTGGCAATATTTTTGGCAATGTTCAGATCAGCTGTTCCCAGGACCACATTAACAGCCACCAGTCCAGTCATGGCCGAGCTTACTATAGTAGCTCCAGCAGTCTTGTGCAGAGCCGCAGGGCCAATATCCGGAGCCCTTTCGGGAAGATGGGCTAGTTCTTTCAACCCTTCGAACTGTCCTTTGCGGATGTAGTCCAAGCTTTTGCGTTCTTCATTACGGGCATTTTCTCCGCTAAAATAAATCGGCACCTGATAGCGTTTATATATTTCCTCACCGATTTCTTCGGCTATAACAACACATTCTTCCAGGCTGATATTGGCCAACGGAAAAACTGGTAAAGTGTCCAAAGCTCCAATGCGAGGATGATTGCCGCGCTGTTCCTCCAAGTTAATAAGTTCGTAAGCTTTGCCGGCCATATTTAAAAGAGCTTCTTTTAAGGCATCAGGCTTACCAATAACTTCCACTACCGTACGATTAAAATCGGCATCAGGATAATAATCAATCAATTTGACTCCATCAATATCGCGCAGTTCATCGACAATCGCTTCAACCACATCCTTGCGTCTTCCCTCACTGAAATTGGGAACCGCATGAATAAACTTTGATTCCATCTACTATCTCCTCCTAGCGCTGCTTGTGAGTGGTGCATTGTTTTATAGTTGATTTCTCCAAGTAAGTATCTTCATCCCTTGTCAAACAGTATAAACAATATAGTAGTAAAACCCGGCCAGAATGTTTTACAAAGGTGAAGCGAAGACAAGAACCAGCCTCATATTAACTTTGACTATATGTATGGTAACAATTTGCATCCATTCAAGTAAAGCCACTAATTTCATTCTTTAACATTATACCTTGAATTGCTGTCAAAATAGTCCCACACTTGATATAGCCCTGGGTTCACGGTTTTAAAGGTTATAAGTTTCCATAACTGCATTAACCAACCTAAGCCCGACCCTTAAGGCTACCTAATTATGCAGGAGCACTTAAGATAGTGTCATACCTCTACCTAAAAAGCAAGTTGCATATATAGATGGAGGCTATAAATCCGGTAATATCCGCAGTCAAGCCAGTTACAATGGCATAGCGGTATTTCTTTATACCCACCGCCCCAAAATAAACGGTTAATACAAAAAAAGTTGTATCGGTGGTTCCCTGCATCACCGAAGCCAATCTGCCAATAAAAGAGTCCGGTCCAAAGGTGCGCATCAATTCGGTGGCCATTCCCAGTACCCCGCTTCCCGATAAAGGACGCATGATGGCCAGAGGCAGAACTTCACTAGGGGCATCCAGTAAAGTTGTCAGAGGTGTCAGAGCCCGGGATAAATAATCCATAGCTCCTGAAGCCCGGAAAACAGATATGGCTACCATCATCCCCACTAAAAATGGTATTATCTTTACTGCTGTGGTGAAACCTTCCTCTGCCCCTTCAACGAAGCTTTCATAAACTGGTACTTTCTTAAGATAGCCATAGAGAGGGATGACCAGCAGGAGGAAAGGAATAGCCCAGGTGGAAATGATATTTAATACGGTAAACAGCATTTAAGGAAACCTCCGCCAGCGGCTGTAGGTCCGGAACCAGTAATCCAGCGATACCGCGATCAACATGGCTATACTGGTAGCAAAAATACAAGGTCCCACTATTTCGGTAGGATTTTCTGATCCAAAGGATAGCCGAACCCCTATTATGGTAGCGGGTATTAACGTAATACAGGAAGTATTTAAGGCGAGAAAGGTGCACATGGCTGTGGAAGCTTCCTCTGAGTCCTGGTTCAAGGTCTGCAGCTCCTGCATGGCCTTCATGCCAAAGGGGGTGGCCGCATTGCCCAACCCCAGCATATTAGCACTCAAGTTGAGGATTATAGCCCCCATGGCAGGATGCTGAGGAGGAACACTGGGAAACAGCCGAATCATAATCGGTCGCAGCCACCTGGCTAGAGCTGTTACCAATCCTCCTTTTTCCGCAATTTTCATTATCCCCAGCCATAGGGCCATAACCCCAACCAGGTCAAAACAAACTTCCACCGCCCCTTTAGCAGCACCCAGGGCTGCTTCGGTAACTACCTCAATATTACCGTTTAAAGCCGCCACTACTATACCAGAAGCCAGCAACAGCAGCCAGATAAGATTGAGCAAGCTAATCCCTCCTACACGTCTTGTAGAAGGGTATGATGGGGCAGAAAAAATTAGAACAGCCCCACTATAGGCTGTTCTGGTAATCTGAAGATTATACCAGCGGCTGCTCACTCTGCGGACGGCTGCGTTTCTGCATCGCTGCCTCTATTTTGTCCATAATCTGCGGGGCCAAGTCTACCATTCTCTCGGCCAAAGGATTACCCTGGGTGGAGATCAGACGTACATCATTCATGCGTACCACCAGGAAACCCACCGGCTTAACCGATACTCCGGCTCCACTGCCTCCGGCAAAAGGCAATTCGCTGCTTTTGCCGTCTGAGGAAAAATCATATTCTCCGCCTCCGGCGGCAAAACCGCAGACCACCTGAGAAACAGGAATTATGACCGTGCCATCATTGGTCTCAACAGCGTCACCTACTACGGTATTTACATCAACCATTTCCTTAATACTTTGCATAGCAGTTTTCATTAGTCCCTCGATGGGGTGACTGCACTGATTTTCTTTTTGCTGTTCGCCCATTCAAATACCCCCTGATTATCCATACCGTGATATGAGCACCTATAACCATAATATGTACCAGCCGCACCTTGAATATTCCCGCGAAACGGCTCCACAGCCTTTCTGCCGCGAAATCGGGCTCCACCTTGATTTTGAAATGATCTAGATGGCACAGGCGGCTGGCTAAGCTAATAATTATTCCTTTGACTGCCCATAAACTACCAGTTCTTAAAGCCGCCTCCATGGCGTCCTCACCCCCGCAGATGCTAAGCCAATGAAACTCTGTAATGTGAACATCCTTCACAAAACGACGAACATCCACCAGCATTTTTTTTATGAAGGCCACTTTTTGCGCCTTACTCAAGCTACTGAACCAACCAGGAATCTGGTATGGATTTTTTTGAGAGAGCTTGGCAATTAATTGATAAAACAATTCTCCAGGAGGCAATTGCAGGCGTTTCTGCCGCCTTAACTTCTCGCGGCCTAGTGGAAGCAGCTCCAGGTCCAGTATGTTCCGTTCCTGGTCAATGGCCAAAACCACACGTATATCTATTCTAATTTTTAATGTGAACAGCATTACCACCAGCAACGCCATAATGGCGCAGGAAATAAAAAAGGCCAGCATATACAGCACCCCTGTCTTGGTTAGGATTGCCAAACTGGCCTTGTTGTTATTCATAGTTTGCACTGTGTCATCCCAAGGAGCAAAGGGAAGGGGCCACCAAGGAAGCAATCTTATATGTAATTGCTGTGAAAATGGCCTTCGCTGACATCGTATAAAAAAGAATTCCTTAATTGTCATCGCGAGGAGCGAAGCGACGTGGCGATCTCGAACGAGAGTCACGGACAAGTTGATTGAGATTGCCACGCCCCTTTGGGGATCGCAACATTAATAGCAACCGAAGGGAGCATCAGCAACATTATTGGTGTTCATAACCCGTAGGGTTTGAACACATCAGAAGTCCCCGAAGGGGGTAGTGCCGGAACGGCCAATGACACGAAAGATGGCTTTTCGTCCATCGGGGCTTGCGCCGCAAGTGACAATTGCTGTGAGAATGGCTTTCATTAAAGCGTAGCGGAAGCTTTAGCTTCTGACATAGGTAAGCCATTTTATATATCGTCGCAAAGAGTCCCGGTAGCGGAAACTTAAGTTTCCGCTACTCAAGAGGGAGTGTTAGTGAGCGTCAGCGAACATAGGGTGTACTGGAGCGGCCTTCGGATAGGAGGCTAAAGCCTCTCCTACGTCTGAGAGGGTATTTTCATTCATCGTGGTCTGCGTAGCAGGTGACAATTGCCGTGAAAATACCTGATACAAAAATAGTAGTGTGACAGTAGGTTTGCCATGAGCACCTTGGTGTAGGAGTCCGGTACAGTCGGTGAAGATGGACGGGCGAAGCGGAGCGAGGGACAGGACATTTCGAGCAGAGAGGACTGAGTGGATGAATGCCGAATTCTTAAGCGGGCTGCTTCGTACCGAAGCAAGCCGGTGTATTGCAGGTGAGGAGTCCTGGAGCGGGCCGGCTGATACCCCTGCATCCCCGCTACAAGGTCTTTGGCTTGGATGCTCTCTCAATGATGGCAATCACTTTAGCCATTTCTTCTTCAATCACCAGGTTGGACCTTCCTACAGTATATGTGGGACAATGAAGATTGTAATCCAGGATTTTCTTGCTGATCTTTTCCAGATTCAACCGGCATTCATAATAAAAGTTATCTTTTTTGTGCTCATATCGTTTGAAAGCGGGTGAATCAGAAGGCAGATCCATCATCATTAAGGTATAACGCCGGAAATAGTCTACCTCTGCCCAGAACCGCTCCAAGTCAGCATCTATCTCTTTGCCCAATTCAATCCAGCGAGGGGCGAAATCATTATCTTTAAGAATCTTGAAAGCCAGCCTCATATCCGCCGGTTCAAAGGGATTCTCTTCCAGTTTGAGGGGTTTTCCAGCTCCCGGAAGATTATCGAATTTTCCTTCCTGTTGAGCCTTGATAATCTGGTTTTCCACCAGGTCCTCAGTGCTGCTCATATATCTGGCCAGTTTCCGGGCTTGCTGGGCCTTAATTTTTATTTCTTCCTCAATAGATTTTTCAGTCATTCCTACTCCTCCAAGGGCGGTAAATCTTTTAAGCTGGTTAAGCCATAGAGCCGTAAAAATTCCGCAGTAGTACCGTAAAGAATTGGCTTACCCACTGCCTCCTTAACACCTACCTCTTCAATAAGCCCTCGTTCCAACAAGCTGGTAATAACCCGGTCTACTCTTACCCCTCTAATTTTCTCAATTTCTGCCCTGGTTATAGGTTGCCGGTAGGCAATTAGAGCTAAAGTCTCCAGTGCAGCCTGGGATAAGCGGCGCCGGACCGGACGCACTGCCCGGGCTAGAATGTCTGAATACTCGCCCTTGGTACACATCAGGTAGCCATCATCCACCGGAACTATCTGCAAGCCGCGACCGGGATGGAAATATTCGGCTATCAATTCCCGCATTATATCACGCAATTCCAGCAGTGGTATGTCCAGAATCTCCACCAATTCATCAGCGCTAACCCGCTCGCCTCTCATAAACAGTACTGCTTCGATAGCGGCTTTTATCTCGTCGCGCATCAGCAATTCCTATCACCACATCTCCAATTGGATGTCTCCCCAAGGTACATTTTGATAAGCTTTAACTTTTTGCAAACGAATCAATTCCAGCAGGGCCAAAAACAAAGCCAAGGCCTCCCGCCGGCGGGATGTTTTCCTAAATAGCTCAGTAAAGGTAATGCTTCCCTTGTTTTCGTTAAGAGCAGCTATTATTTCATTCATTTTATCATGTACGTTGACATCACCTTCAGGAATTATTTCCTCAGGTTCAGACAAGGGCAGACGCCGTAATACTGAGCGGTAAGCTCTTATTAAAGCGTTTAAATCTACTACCAGCTCTTCATCCCGGTCTGGTTCACCGGCAACTTCCCGGTAATAAATTCTTTCTATTAAGCCCAATTCCCTCTGCTGCAATTGCTCACCCGCCTCTTTGAAACGCTTGTAGTCCAATAGTTTTTGCACCAGTTCTTCCCGGGGATCAATTTCTTCTTCCTGATCTTCCAAGCGGTTTTGTTCGGTACGAGGAAGCAACAAGCGGGATTTTAGGTTCAATAAATAGGTTGCCATGATTAAAAACTCGCCCATATTCTCCAGATCAAAATCTCCGGTAACCTGTAAATACTGCAGGTATTGATCGGTAATAAAGGCAATGGGTATATCATAAATATTCAATTCATTTTTCTCAATAAGAAACAACAGCAGATCCAACGGACCGTGAAAAGCTTCAATATCCACCAGGTAAGTCACTGGACTCCCCCTTAGAAAACAATAGTGGCCAATAACGAGTACAGCAGTTGAACCAGCGGTCCCAATATACTGGATATCACACCCGTTATCAGCAACAACAGCAGTATCAGGGTTCCATACTGCTCGAGAGTGTACATTACTGATGCACCCCGGTCGGAGAGCATCCCGGCCAGTATTTTGGATCCATCCAATGGAGGCACTGGTACCAGATTAAATACTGCCAGGACCAGATTTATTTGAATTAAAGGATACAGAAGCATAATAGTATAATTGGCCCATTCCTGCCCTTGATAGGGCCAAACCAGCCGCAGAGCAATCATAGACAGCAAAGCCAGCAATATATTCATAACCGGTCCAGCCAGGGAAACCAGCATCATGCCTTTTTTGACTCCACCCCGTAATTTATATGGGTTTACCTGCACCGGCTTAGCCCATCCAAATCCAACTAGCATAAGCATCAAAAACCCAATCCAGTCAATGTGCGGTAGGGGATTGAGAGTCAGCCTGCCCTGATAATAAGGGGTATCATCTCCCAGATAATCAGCCACTCGGCCATGAGCATACTCATGAAAGGTCAAACCTATAATTATGGCGGGAAGCGAAATTAACATTCTACCTAAATCAAAATCAAACACTAGAGTATTTTCCCTCCTTGATCCACTCGGCCACCAGAGCTGCTTCTTCTTCCTTGGAAGTTACCACTCCATCCAGGCGAAGTTGATATAAATCTCCTAAAATTTGACTGTAAATAGGACCAGGTCTAATTCCCATTTCTTTTAACAGGTGGCCGTCGGTTTCAACCCGCACTCTTTCCCGGGCATCCAGGTAACGGGTTACCGCTTCATATACCTGTTCATCGCGCAACGACAACAGCAAGTATATAGAGCTTTCTGCATGCCAGGAGCCAATCAGGCTGAATATATAACTAGGCGGCAAGTCATTATGCTGATGCAGCTGCTGAATTATACCCGGAACCATTCTTGACTCCCTAATAGCTTGTTGGGTATATAAATCCAAGCTATAGCGGCTCACTATACCCTCTACCTGCTCCTCCGGCAGTTGGGACAGAAGCACCATCATGTAGATAAGCCAGGTTCTGATGTTGGTCTTATGGTAGCGCTCTGACCACCAAGCTTTGATCACAGGAATCCGTTTTAGGGTAGTACGGCTGACGGTACTTAGGTTCACTTCTGGTAAAATATATTGCCAGACCCCAATCTCTTTCATGCGGTCCAGGGATAACCAGGGATCTTTTTCTCCCAGAATAAGAATCAATTCTTGCAGAATTCTTTTATAGGAAAGCTTTCCTAACAGTTTGCGTTCAATGGCATCCTGGGCAAATCTTAAGGTATCGGCTTCGATAGTGAATCCATAACGTTGTTCAAAGCGTATAGCTCTCAATATCCGGGTGGGATCTTCAACAAAGCTAAAATTGTATAAAATGCGAATCAAGCCATGCTCCAAATCTTTCCTGCCGCCAAAGAAATCAATCAAGTTACCGAAACGGTCAGGATTGAGACAGATAGCCAGGGTATTGATGGTAAAATCACGGCGATAGAGATCTTCTCTGATGGAAGACTTTTCAACCATGGGTAAAGCAGCAGGAAATTCATAATATTCGGTGCGGGCAGTAGCTACGTCCAGTTTCGTCCCATCAGGGAGGGAAATAACTGCGGTTTGAAAGCGTTCATGTATTCTCGCCTTTCCTCCCAGGCGGTGAGCTAAATCCCGGATAACTTTTTCGCCTTCGCCTTCCACTACAAAGTCCACGTCAAAATTAGGTACCTGCAGCAATAGGTCGCGTACAAAACCACCTACGCAGTATATGCTGGCTCCGTGGTGATCTGCTACTTCTCCGGCCAACCTTAATATAGACATTAGTTTGGAAGGCAAACGATTGGTCAACAGTTCAGTACAGTTTTCCGTTTCCCCGCCACTGTATGAAAAGAGAACCTGGTGGTCTTCAGGATAATCTTCTCCATGCAGGGTACGCAGTATATCAGTACGGGATACAATACCCACCAGTCTATCCCCGCTGATAACCGGAAGCCGCCCTACATCATGTTCTACCATCAAATGCTGAACTTCTGAGACCGGGGTATCCGGTGTTACCGACAAAACGGAAGTAGTCATAAAGCCTTTCACTGGGGCATGACCCAGGTTATGAATGCGTGCTTTATCCACATCGCGGCGGGAGATTACCCCCACCATTTTATCTCCTTCAACCACGGGCATACCGGTATGCCCGTAACGCAGCATTATCCTGCCCGCTTCCTCCATACTGATGTCCTTGGAAATGGTTTTTACCGGAGTAGACATAATGTCACCCGCTAACAGAACCGGGTGGGCTTTTTCTCCAAGGCCTTTGACAATGATATCAACCACTTCTTCAAGATTCTGGTCCTTTACTACCACTGAAGCAGCCCTCTCATGGCCGCCTCCACCCAGAGGCCGCAGAATTTCGTTGATCTTTACGCTTGAACTACGACTGCGTCCCACCACATGAACCCTATCTTCCATGTAGGCTACTACAAAAATAACATCACAGTTTTCCACTTCCGACAATCTATAGGTAACCGCATCCAGTCCGGGAACAAACTCCTGGTTTTCTACTACGGCCACTACCACATCGAGGTTATGTATCTTTATATGGCGGGCAGAGTTCAACAGACTCTGGAGCAGCTGCCTTTGCTCCCCGCTAAAGGGCTTATCCATAAAATTAGCTACAACTGAAAGATTAGCTCCCTTATCTAATAAATAAGCCACCGCACCAGCATCCCGGGCTGTAGTGGAGCTGAACAGCAAACTGCCGGTGTCTTCATATATTCCGAGAGCCAAAATGGTGGCTTCAAAGGAACTTATAGCAATATCCTGTTCCCTAATTTTCTCCACCAACAGGGTAGTAGCCGCTCCCACGGTATCGATTACATTAAGGGAAGCGGGCAGGTTATCCGCACTTACCGGATGATGGTCATAAACATGAAATTCCATGCCCGGCTGGTCGGCCAATTTTTTTAGATGCCCCAAACGGCTGGCCTTGGCAGTATCCACCACTATCATGCGCTGCACTTCCTGAATGGGAATCTCTTTGGGGCTCTTGATAATCAAAGAATCCTTGTATAACGCCAGAAACTGTCTAACATTTTTGGACAGAGTGCCAGAAAAAACTTTAACCGCTCCCGGGTATAGCTTGCCCGCTGCCACCATAGCGGCTAGTCCGTCAAAATCCAAAGCATTGTGAGATGTAATTAATTCCAAAATCATTCTCCCCCAAACATGATAACTGCATTATACCATACCACTCTGGGTGTTTAATAATGCAGAAAACAAAGGGGCCAGGCTTATTATGATAAGCCTGACCCCGCCTGGGAAGTAGTTTATCTATTTTTCAGTCTATCCGGCAGCAGATCATTGCGTAAAAGGTCTGCATAAGTTTCCCGCTTCAAAATCAGGTCGGCACATCCCTGGTTGACCAGTACCATAGCTGGACGTGGCAGGCGATTGTAGTTGCTGGACATGGTGTAATTATAGGCTCCGGTTGCAAAAACCGCCAGGATGTCGCCGCTTTCCACCTGAGGTAACCTAATATCCCAGATTAACATGTCTCCAGATTCACAGCATTTGCCGGCTATTGATACCGTTTCCACCGGTTGCTGATCAGCTTTGTTAGCCAGCAGGGCACTGTACTGGGCACCGTACAAAGCGGTACGGATGTTGTCAGTCATTCCCCCATCTACCGCTATATATTTACGTATCCCGGTAACCTCCTTAAAAGAACCTATGGTATACAGGGTTATACCAGCTGGTCCGGATATAGCCCGGCCTGGTTCAATAATAACTAGTGGTACTGTTAAACCATAATAGCGGGCTTTTTCCTGCACAGTGGTCATTACCGCTTCCGCCCAATCTTCCGGGTTACCAGGACGATCTCCTTGAGTATAAAATATGCCGAATCCTCCACCAACATCTAATTCATATATCTCTTGCCCCGTTTCTTCTTTGATTTGGGCAATGAACTTCATCATCAAGGCAGTGGTATGGCGGAAGGGCTCCATGTCAAAAATCTGGGAGCCTATGTGATAATGTAGACCGGTTAAATTCAGCTTGGGACTGTTAACAGCTGCTTTTACACCCTCCATAGCCTGACCATCAGTCAAAGTAAAACCAAACTTAGAATCTATCTGCCCGGTTTGAATATACTCATGAGTATGAGCCTCTACCCCGGGAGTAATACGCAACATAATATCAACATCGTGCCCGTATTCTTCAGCAATGCTGTTCAATAGCTCTAATTCATGAAAATTATCCACTATTATCCGGCCTACACCTGCCTGCAGAGCCATACGGATTTCCTCGGGATCTTTGTTATTCCCGTGAAATAGAATTTTTTCCGCAGGAAAACCAGCCAGCAAAGCGGTAAACAGTTCTCCTCCAGATACTACATCTAAAGACAATCCTTCCTGAGCAACAATGGTACAAATAGCCATATTACAAAGGGATTTGCTGGCATAGGCCACCACCGAGTCACCCCAGCGAGCAAAGGCTTCTTTTAACATCCGGCAGTTGCGGCGCAATCCTTCTTCATCAATCACCCATAAGGGAGTACCGAAATCCTTGACCAGTTCCAGGGTATCAATTCCGCCGATCTCCAAATGGCCCTGATCATTTATCTTCATGGTCCCCGTCAGGAACATATCTTTCCATCCCTCCAAGGTATAAATCCTGGTCATTGTAACATTACCCTTTATTAGGAGTCAACGCTTCTATACCAGATATACATTATACACATCATATTATGGGAACTGCTCTCCCCTGGTTCCTGGTCATAAAAAACAGCCGGGCCCCCCGGCCCGGCTTCAGATCTTTATTATTCGGTTGTCTGAACCGGTGATTCGTTAAGCTGTTCTTGTTCTTCCGAACTGGGTGATTGCTCTAGCGGTTTACTTTTACCCTCCAACCTCTGCAGTTCTTTGCGCATTTTGCCTGACAGCATAGCAAGTGGGGTGGTTTTGGGGGCTTCTTCGGCAACTGTTTCATTTTTTCTGAGCTTCATTAACTCCTTTTCCAACCGGCGGTTGGCATTCATTAAATCTTTCATCTTTTTGGCCACTTTATAATAGCGAATCGAATCCAGCATAAAAGCAATCAGAGCTCCCAACAGTGCTGCCGCTAATGCTACCACGGCTACTGAGACTTCTGGAGAGACCCAATTAACAAACCGCACACTAACTAAAGCAGTGTTTTGCATAACAAACACAGCTACTCCTGCCGCAAAAATCAATGCTCCGATTAAATAAGCAGCCATAGTCTAACTACTCCTTTGTGCATTATAGTGCTGGTTTTATTTTAGGGGAATGATTCGTAGCTTGTCTACCTGCTTGCATAGCAAAAAGGCCTGCTCCAAAGCAGGCCTTTTCATCAGTTTCAACTTACGCTGCTGCTTTACGGGTTTTTATATCGTACCAGGTTGAACTGGCGATACATATGGAAGAATAAGCTCCGGTAACAAAACCTATCAGCATAGCTAATACAAATAACTTGATAGTTGATCCTCCTAAAATAAGCAAAGCAATCAACGGAAAAACAGAAGTTAAAACCGTATTAATAGAACGGTTGAGGGTCTGTCCCACACTGCGATTTACCAGTTCCTCATAATCCTGTTTGCGCGTACCACGCAGGTTCTCACGTACCCGGTCAAAAATAACAATAGTGTCATTAATAGAATAACCAATAACCGTGAGAATAGCAGCAATAAAGGCACTGCTGACTTCCCACTGGAATATAGAAAACACACCAAGCACCACCAAAACATTGTGGATGATGCCGATAATGGCTGCTATGCCAAAAGTCCACTCAAAGCGGATGGAGATATACAAGAGCATTAGTACAGTTGCAATACTTATAGCCAGTAAAGCATTGCGAGTCAGTTCCCCGCCAATTGTGGCTCCAACGCTTTCTGCACTCATGAATACCACCTCTGAAAAGTCTTCTTTCAGAGCTGCCATTAATTCATCAGTCTCTTCCTGGGTCAGTTCACTGGTGCGAAGATAAAACTCATCTCCACTCTTCTGCACTTCCGCTTTTTCTAATCCCTGTTTATCAAGGACAGCCCGTACCTCTGCTATGGTTGCCTCAGAAGGCAGTCTAATATGGGTTATAGAACCACCGGTAAAATCAATTCCCAGATTAAGTCCCTGCAGCAGGAGGGAGATTATACCGGGTATTATAATGATCAAAGACAGCACATAAAACCATTTACGTCTCTTAATAACCTGCATGTCAATCCCCCCTTATACCCCATAGGCTTTCTCGTTTTTAGTAACATTAGCAAACAGCACCAGCATATAGCGGGTAAAGGTAAGGGCAACCAGCAGACTGGCTATTATACCGATGGACAGAGTAACTGCAAAGCCCTTTATGGGGCCGGTTCCAAAGTACATCAGCACAGCAGCGGTTATCAGGGTAGTGATGTTAGCGTCAAAAATAGCGGTGAATGCCCGCTTGAATCCCGCTTCAATGGCTGCCACCAAAGTCTTGCCCAAGCGCAGTTCCTCTTTGATACGTTCATAAATAATAACATTGGCATCTACAGCCATACCAATCGATAAGGCTATACCGGCAATACCTGGCAGGGTCAGGACCGCATCCAGGGCCACCATAGTTCCCAAAACCAGTATAGTGTAGATCACCAGGGAGATATCAGCAATCAAACCTGGCAGACGGTAATAACCTATCATAAATATCAATATAGCTATTAAGCCCACAATACCGGCGGTTATGCTTTTGTCCAGAGAATCAGCTCCCAGAGTGGGTCCGACGGAGCGCTTTTCCATGACTTCAAAACTGACCGGCAGAGCACCGGATCTTAATAATACTGCCAAGTCCTGAGCTTCTTTAGCGGTAAAACTACCGGTAATAACAGCATGTCCATCCATAATAGGTCCTTGAACAACCGGGGCACTGACTGCCTGATCATCAATAACAATAATCAGCGGCTTACCCACATTGGCGGTAGTAGCCTCGCCAAAAAGCTTGGTTCCTTCCTTGTCAAACTCCAGGGCAATTTCCGCCTCACCAGTGCCGTCCCGCTTCATCTGAGCCTGGGCATCCACCAGGTTCTTTCCAGTTAACCAGATCTTTCCTTCTTCATCCATAAACTGCAGCTGGGCAGTATTCTTCAGTATATTGACGGCTGCTTCCGGATCGTCTTCACCGGCAATCTCAATAACTACCCTTTTGTCTCCCTGGGGATATAGAACGGTTTCTTTTACTCCCAGGGCATCAACGCGGGTACGCAGGATCCCTACCGCTTTATCGATAGTATCCGGGGTTACCTTCTCCCCCTCGAGTTCCTCAGCTTCCAGCACTACCCGCAGTCCACCGCGCAAATCCAGTCCCAGGTTGACATTGTTGAGCAGGGGCTGGTACACGAAGTAGGATATTACTCCAATAAGCGCAACTATAGCAGCTATGATCGCAATACTAATGTTTCGCTGCACAATTTGTCCTCCTTCCAACCGCTCTTGAGTCTATAGTAATTTGGCCCCATTGATAATCAGCCCGAACTCACACCCCAGGAAGTTTGCTGCTCTGCGGCACATGAGCATGCGGCTGAGAAATATCTCAAAATATTCCATAACCGGGCAGATGTTCGTATCTATGGCCAATTCCATTGTAATGCTTTTCTTCTCTTCGTCAATATTAAGTATCGAGTACTCTACCGCATAATTCACCCGGTCATGAATATCAAAGGTGGCTATATCGGTGTTTCTGACTCGATTGCGGTGAACATGGGATTTATCGGCAAGAATGAGAGCTGCCGCCACTTCGTTGACCGGATGACCGCTGCCTTCATCATGGTTGCCTATGGCCGCACTGATTATGCCAATTTCACCCGGATCCATACCCATGCGTCCCAGAATCTCCATAGCCATCAAAGCACCGCTTTGACTGTGACCAGCCCGGTTGATAACATTGCCTATATCATGGATATAACCGGCAATGCCTGCCAGTTCAGCCAGGCGCTTATCATAATCCAGTTTGAGCAAGATCTCCTGGCTGAGGCGGCTTACCAAAGCCAGATGCAGGCGGCCGTGGTCGGTAAATCCCATGGCACCCAAATGCTGGTTGCCCTTTTCAATAAAAGCGTTAATGATGGGGCTTGCCTGAACTTCCTTTAAGGTCACCATTTTATATTATTGTTCCCCGTCCTTATATGCAATGGCTTTCTTTAGCATTTCTATTTCCACATTGTCACTGACCTTCAGCATGACCGTTTCTTCTTTGACTTTGGCAATTTCCCCTTTTATACCCCCGATGGTAACTACCTTCTCGCCTCTTTTCAGAGCGCTAACCATCTCTTGATGTTTCTTTTCCTGTTTTTTACGGGGCATAATGATAAACACATAGAATATACCGATAAACAACACGAACCAAATAGCAAGCTGTATCCATTGGTTTTGCATTATGCTACCTACCTCCTTAAATTTCACCTTTGTAAACTTAGATAATTATACCGTAAATCCTTCTCTCAATACTTATATTCACGGAAGAATTCCTCAGAAAATCGCTCAAATTCTCCCTTGCGAACAGCTTCTCTTATTTTTGCCATTAAATTTACTAGAAAGAAAACATTGTGATAGCTCAACAGCCGGTGGGCTAGGATTTCTTCGGCTTTGATCAAATGCCGCAGGTAGGCGCGGCTGTAATTTTTACAAACGTAACAATTACAGCGGCTGTCTATAGGAGAAAAATCTTCTGCATATACAGCATTACGCACCGTTATTTTCCCGCTATAGGTATAAGCAGTGCCATGACGGGCCAACCGGGTGGGCAGGACACAGTCAAACATGTCCACGCCTCTTTTTACCCCTTCAATGAGGTCTTCCGGTTCGCCCACCCCCATTAAGTAACGGGGTTTAGACGCTGGCAACAGGGGGTGCAAAAATTCCAGGATTTCATACATATGGTCCTTAGGTTCTCCTACACTGAGTCCGCCAATAGCATATCCAGGGAAATCAAGCTTCACCAGCTCCTCAGCACTTCGGGCTCGCAGGTCAGGGAAAACATTGCCCTGGACAATACCGAATAAGGCTTGATCTTCTCGCCGGTGCACTTCCCGGCACCGTTTGGCCCACAGGGTGGTACGGTTGACAGCCTGTTCTGCTTCTTCATAACTGCACGGGTAAGGGGCACATTCATCGAAGCACATAGCGATATCAGCGCCCAGTTTTTGTTCTATATCCATAACTTTCTCCGGAGTCAGGAAATGGCGCGAGCCATCAATATGGGACTGGAATTCCACCCCTTCATCACTGATCTTGCGAAGTTTGCTCAAGCTGAATACCTGAAATCCGCCGCTGTCCGTAAGAATATTCCTTTCCCAGTTCATAAACTTGTGCAGGCCACCGGCTTTCGCCACTAGTTCTTCTCCCGGCCTCAAATAGAGATGATAAGTATTGGACAGAATTATGCCAGCACCAATTTCATAAAGATCTTCCGGAGTCATGGTTTTTACAGTGGCCTGGGTCCCCACCGGCATAAATACCGGGGTTTCCACTTCACCATGAGATAGGATCAACCGCCCTAAGCGAGCCTGGTTATGGGGCGATGTCAAATCGATCTCAAATTTCAGCACCTGGTTACTCCTCCATTAAATAATTAACATAGCATCGCCGTAGCTAAAGAACCGGTATTTCTCCTGGATGGCGTGCTGGTAAGCTGCCTTGGTTAATTCCAAGCCCATTAATGCCGCCACCAGCATAATCAGTGATGAACCGGGCAGGTGAAAATTGGTTACCAGGGCATCTACGGCTTGAAAACGGTAACCTGGGTAAATGAATTTGCCGGTCTCCCCGCATCCAGCCTGGTAACCCTGGTCATATATGGTCTCCAGAGTTCTTACCACCGTAGTCCCTACAGCTATCACCCGGTGACCCTTCTGTCTGGTCTCATTGAGCTGAAGGGCTGTTTCCTGGGACACCTCATAATGTTCTACATGCATATGATGCTGTCTGATATCTTCCACCGTGACCGGGCGAAAAGTGCCTAATCCCACATGCAGCAGCAAACGGGCCAATGTCACTCCCTGTTCATTTAGTTTTTGCAACAGTTCCGGGGTAAAGTGCAATCCAGCCGTAGGTGCGGCCACCGATCCGGCCTGACGGGCATAGATAGTCTGATAACGTTGGTTGTCTTCAGCATCAGCGGGACGGTTTATGTACGGCGGCAGGGGCATTCTGCCCACTTGCTGAATGAACAAATCCTCATCGAGACAGTTAGCAAATCTGACCAACCTGCCCCCAGGTATATCAATGGTATCCAATATTTCCGCCTGCACAGGACTATCGGGGAACATAACCCGGCTTCCTGGTTGTAAGCGACGGGCTGGTTTGACTAAAGCTTCCCAGCCATCATTTCGTTTATTTAATAATAGGATCTCTACTGCAGCCCCGCTTTCTTTAGTACCCAGCAGCCGGGCAGGAATCACCCTGGTTTCATTCAGGACTAGGGCATCACCTTCATTAATAAAAGCAGGCAAATCGGCAAAAATATGATCAGACATTTCTCCGGTCTGGCGGTTAACCACCAGCAACCGGCAGTGATCACGTGGTTCCACCGGATACTGAGCAATAAGTTCCCGGGGAAGATCAAATTGGTAGCTGGCGATTGAGTATACATCTGATTCAAGCTTATTCATCCTCTGCTATCTCCTCCCCAGTAAGTTGAACAACAAGGTTAATACTAGGCTGATCAGCAGCATAGTGGTTATGGGAAAGAAAAAGGTAAAGTTCTCCCGGCGTATCAATATATCCCCGGGAAGACGAAAGCCAGTCAAACCCAACCTGGATAAAGCTAAAACAACAAATCCTGCCAGCAGCAGGACGATACCAAAAGTAATCAAGATTCGCGCCAAACCTTCCATGTTCATATACTTCCTCACTCCGATTTATTGGCTAGCCTGAAAGAATTCCTATGCCATCTACTTAAACTATGGCTTGGCAGGAGTATCAGCCGTCACCGTGTCGCTGCCCTCCCAGGATTTAAAAACTTAAGTTATTTATTCAACTACCCTGGGATCTCCGGGGGGTGTAGCGTTCCATCTCGCTGTACAGGCAACCGCAGTATTGCTGGCGATATAGCCCCATCTCCTGGGATCTAATCCTGGTTTCCGCAAATCCCTCCCGGAAAGTCATGATATAGAAATGGTACCCCGTATTTCTCCCCCATATCCTCGCCGATGCGCCTGATCAAATCATGCTTTTGATACTTGCTGACCAGCAAGGTAGTGGTAAAGAAATCAAAATTCCCCCGGCGGGCTATATGAGCAGCCCTATCCAACCGCATCTGGTAACAAAAGCGGCAGCGAATATTCTCCCGGAAAGCTACCTGTTGAAAGTAATTCTGGGGATCATACAATTCATCATAGATAACCTTCAGCTCTACCTGATCGGCATAACTCTGCAGCCCTTCCCGGCGTTTCTGGTACTCGGTAAAGGGATGGATATTGGGATTATAAAAATATCCCATCACAGCATAACCATGTTCTCTAAGCCAGGGAACCGGGTAAGAGGCACAGGGGCCACAGCAGATATGCAGCAAGACTCTTGGCATTTGCGATTCTTTCATGGCAGTTTCACCCCCGGAGCTTATTCCTTGTCCCAGGCAAACAGCCCGTCAGATTCCAGCGGGCGAGTGTGCTTCAAACCTAAATGGCGGTAGGCCAGTTCGGTAGCAATTCTGCCCCGGGGGGTTTTTTGAATTAAGCCCATCTTTAATAGATAAGGTTCATAAACATCGGTCAGAGTATCCTGCTCTTCAGATACAGCGGCCGCCAAAGTCTCCAGGCCCACCGGCCCACCTTGGAATTTATGAATAATGGCTTCCAATATCATTCTGTCCACCATATCCAAGCCCCATTCATCGATTTCCATCATCTTCAGGGCCTGATCAGCTACCTCTTTGCTTATGCGAGCGTCCGCTTTGACCATGGCATAATCCCGCACCCTTTTTAACAGGCGATTGGCCACCCGCGGGGTGCCCCGGGACCGGCGGGCGATTTCCGCCGCGCCTTCAGGCTCAATATTAATACTTAAGATACCAGCGGCGCGGGTAATTATCTTGCTCAAATCTTCTTCTGTATAGTAATCCAAACGACAGCTGATTCCAAATCTATCCCGCAGCGGGGAACTGAGCAGTCCCGGACGAGTGGTAGCTCCGATCAATGTGAAAGGAGGCAGGTCCAGGCGCAGGGTACGGGCAGCAGGCCCTTTGCCGATGACTATATCAATAACGTAGTCTTCCATGGCCGGATACAGGACCTCTTCCACGGTACGGTTCAGACGGTGAATTTCATCTATAAACAGGATTTCACCTGGTTCCAGGTTAGTCAATATGGCAGCCAGGTCCCCGGGCCTCTCAATCGCCGGTCCGGAAGTCTTGCGGATAGGCTTACCTATTTCATTGGCAACAATGGAAGCCAGAGTAGTCTTACCCAGTCCAGGTGGCCCGCTAAGCAAGACATGGTCCAAGCTTTCATTTCTCTCCTGGGCAGCGGATATAAAAATGCGTATGTTTTCTTTTACTTTATCCTGCCCTATATAATCGTCCAAGTATAGAGGTCGAAGGGAAGACTCGGGGTAATCCTCCTGTTCCAACCATTCAGGTGATATAAGCCGGTCATCTGCCATGATTATCCCCTCCTTACCTTGACCTTTCTGCATTACGTCTCAATACCAGTTTAATATTCTCTTCCACTCGCTCACCCAACTGACCTGATTCGGTTAATTCCCGCAGAACCGGATAAATTTCATTACGGCTGAAACCCAGTACTTCTAAAGCCTCCAAGATCTGTTCAATCATACCCGGTTTCGAAGTGTCGTCAGCAATAGCGGCTGCCGTTGGAAGCTTGTCTCGCAGTTCAAAGAGCAGGCGCTGAGCCATCTTTTTCCCCACCCCGGGTATCTTGAGGAGTACTTTCTCATCCTGACTGGCTACCGCTGTATAAAACTGCTGGGGTTCCATAGTCCCTAATATGTTCAGAGCTCCCCGGGCACCAATTCCTGACACTCCTAAAAGAGTCTTGAAAAGGCGCTGCTCTTCACGACTTAAAAAGCCGTACAGCTTAAACTCATTATCCAGCACCTGCAAGTAAGTAAACAGCCGCACCTCTTTTCCCACCGCCGGCAGAGTGGCTACCGACCGCCCCGGTAGGGCCAATTCAAATCCTATTCCATTAACCTCTAATATAACTGAATCCATATCGACATCAGCTAAAATTCCCCGCAGATAATCAATCATTGATTATAACTCACTCCTGTAAATCTCAGCCAGCCGCTGGGCATGCAAATGGCAAATAGCAATGGCCAAAGCATCGGCAGCATCGTCGGGTTTGGGAATTTCCTTTAGAGATAGGATCCGCTGCACCATCAGCTGGACCTGGCGTTTGTCAGCCTGTCCGTACCCTACCACTGATTGTTTGACCTGTAAAGGTGTATATTCACAAACCTGTACTCCCGCACTGGCAACAGTATATAATATTACTCCCCGGCTCTGGGCTACGGTAATTACGGTTTTGGCATTATGGTAATAAAATATTTGTTCTACAGCCGCGCTCTGAGGCTTATACTGGCTGATGATTCTGCTCAAATCCTGATTAATAAGGCATAGTCGCTCAGGCATGTCCATTCCTGCTGGAGTAGATATTGTTCCATAATCAACCGCCCGCAACCGACTGCCCCGGGACTCAACCAGGCCAAAACCAGTGGTAGCTGTTCCCGGATCAATTCCTAATACCAGCAAATTGCTTACCCTTCCTGACATATCATTTAGTCTTATATTAACGGAAAATAACCTAGGTTTCTATGTAATTATCACATGAAGAGCAGATTCCTATGAATGAAAACATCACTGCACGGCCTAAGCAGGAGTATTAGCCGGGCGAGTGACGTACAACGGGCCGTTGCAACACACGGCGAAGCTGAGGGCTGCGAAGCAGAGCCAAAACAGGATGTTTCGAGCAGCGAGGACTAAGTGCATGGATGCCGAATTCTTAAGCGGTCCGCTTCGCCCGAAGTAAGCCGATGTGGCAGGCGAGGAATCCTGGAGCAAGCCGGGCTAATACCCCTGCATCCTGGTTAACACTCCTGCCAAGCCGTGGTTAGCTTTGACCGGCAAGATAATTCTGGTATTCCCTTTTCATAGTAATAGACAAAAAGAAAGTGACAGCCTTTAGGTACCTGGCTGTCACCGCTGACACCTTCTAAATTTAATATTGCCGTTATAGATACTCGTCGAAGTTTTCCAGAGCATCGTTTAATGCCTCTTCACTGGTGAACTCATAACTTCCGGTCCGGATCTTATCCTGAACCTCCTTAGGCAGTGCATCCACAGGCAGATTGGTAACGCGCAGCAGCTTGTCATTGTCTGGGTCTGGTCCCTGGTAAATCGCTACCCGTCCATGATATTCCTTTAAGCGGTACATGTTTTTGTCCCTGGGACACCAGTCATCAATCCTCTGACGAATAGTCAGAGTCTCACCTTCCAAGTTTAGCCGGTACCCGTCACTGGGTCTAAAGACGCTGTTTAATTCGGACATGGTCTTTCCTATCAACTGTTCCTGTTGATTATACTCTGAAATAACAATATGTTTGCATCGCGTATATTCCTGTTCGAATATTACCTGACTATCTTTATTGATTGTATAGGCATTTTCATGAGCGTTAATTACCGGTTTCTGGACCTGATTATCTGGGTTAAAATGGTTCCATAGGAAAGTTATCCCCATTCCTATACCAAATCCTGTCAACAGTACTAATACCATTAGTATGGCAGACATCCTACCCATTGGTCATTTCACCTCTTCTGGATAGGTTTGCCAGTTTATTCATGGAGTATACATATCAATTTGTCTAACTAACGTACTTACCTGTTTTTTGTTCTTTATTGACTTTGGTATTAGGTGATAATTTAAAAAAGGCTTGCATAATTGCAAGTTTTCCGGTTTATAATAAAGGTAGAAAAGTCAAACGACGTCAAATTTATTTGAATTTTTCTACAATTTGAGAGACGGTCAATCGCTTAATAAAGGAGGCGGTTTTATGAAAGATAACCTCAAACTAGGTTTGGAGTATCTGGGGAATTTCGAAGGTAATTTACTGGATCCAAACATTGCGCTGGCGGAGATTTATAGCCAACCCCAATATACTCCAGCTCCATCACAACCCCTGAGTGCCGAGGATTTGGACCGTTTTGACACTTTAAGCTTAGTGATCCCTACCGGCCCTATAGAAGGCTCATTTGACGAGCACAGCAATGTCAACTGGAAGGAACAGCTATTAGCCTTGGAAGCCAGTCTGTCCAATGGTTATGCATGGTTATTCGAGGATGTCCGGGATGGAGAGATTATCGAGCAACCCAGTCGCCAGCTTTTACAATCTGCTATCGATCTTCTAAACCAGCAGCAAACCGACCAAAACGTGGAAGAAGTATTGGCGCTGTTTGACTCCTGGACTGGAACACCTATGGACATTCTATCTCCATATGGCGACTTTGACTTCAATCACAATATTTTTGAACATGAAGATACCTTTGAGGTGAATGTACCGGTAAGCATTATCAGCCATAAAGAAGAGATTATCGTCAAAGCTAATATTCCCTGGATAAAAGCCAAGCAATTCGAAAACCTGGACGATAAAGCTGCTGCCCAGATAGACCTGAGAAGTGTACTGTCCTTGTTGCCGGTAAAAGTAAATTCGCGGGAAGTAAAGGTTAGTTTCGAAAACGGAGAATTCCGGCTGGAAGCACCTCGTGCGGACAGCAATCTTCCTCATGCTCAACGCCAAAATAACATCGTATAAAATCAAGTCTTAATAATGTTGCTCAAACATAAAGGAGGCTAGCCCATACGGTTAGCCTCCTGACCATTTATTTCAACAAATATTTATCTGCTTAGGACAGTTTTTCCACTACCTCATCGGACAGTGACATGTTGGTGTAAACATTTTGCACATCATCATGATCTTCCAGCATATCAATCAGTTTAATAATACGGGATGCTAATTCAACGTCATTTATTTCAACAGTATTTTCCGGCAAGTAGACAATATCGGCTTCTTCAGCTACAAAACCTTCTTTTTCCAAAGCCTCTTTTATTTCCATAAAGGCATCTATAGAGGTTATCACCTCAAATTCTTCATCTTCATCTCGCACATCCTCGGCACCCAGTTCCAGCGCTTTGAGCATAAATTCTTCTTCATCCATATTCACATTTTTCCGTGCTATGCTGATTAATCCAACTCGTTTAAACATCCATGCTACACAGCCGCTTTCACCTAAATTTCCGTTGTTCTTAGAGAAGTAATGCCTGATTTCCGAAGCGGTGCGATTGCGGTTGTCGGTGGCTATTTCCAGCATAACTGCGACTCCGCCTGGCGCATAACCTTCGTAAACAATCTCTTCCAAAGCATCGGTCTCCAGTTCTCCGGTACCTCTTTTTATGGCTCGCATAATGTTTTCATTGGGCATATTGATAGCCTTGGCTTTCTGAACAGCCAGTTTTAGCTTAGAGTTGGAATCAGGGTCTCCTCCTCCTCCGGTACGGACAGCTATGATTATTTCCTTGGCTACCTTAGTAAATTCCTTACCGCGTTTTTCATCAGACTTAGCTTTCTTATGCTTAATATTCGCCCATTTAGAATGCCCGGACATACGTTACCTCCTTTTTTAACTACCAAATACCAGGTATTATGCGCTTACTATGCTGCATATAGGCAGAATACTGGTCAGGAAAATGCTCCAGCATCAAGGCTTCTTCTACCCGTATGCGCTTTAACACTGCTGGAACCTCTAAAAACAGGATAACCAGCAAAGCGCCCCAGGAACTGAATATTAAGGCCACCGCCACCGAATTAAGCAGGGCACTTAAATACATAGGGTGGCGGATGTACTGGTAAATACCAGTCTGTACCAACTGATGCTCCTGGTACAAGGCCACCCGCAGGTTAAAATATGAACCCAGGCGGGTCAAAGCCGCATATCTCACCAGTACATTAATAAGGAATACAACAAATCCTGCATAAATAACCAGGGGTTCAAGGGAAGTCAGGCGCGACCATTGATAGGTAGTAAAATCAAATATAGCATATAACAATACCAGGAGGGAAGAAAGCTGCAGAAAAAGATAGGTGTTTTGGTCGTTATCCACTATTACCGGAGACTGGGGATCTTTATAAATAACTATCTCAATTACGGACCAGGCAAAGAACACTGCAAAGAAAGCTGTGATCACCAGAAAATCGAAGCGCGATAGTGCTTGATAAGCAAGGTATGCTACGTAAGCGAAAACAATAACCGATATTATCGTTCTTATTAATACATTCCTCAGTCTTGGGTTCAAAAAGGTCCTCCTTCCTATTTATCCCGGGGTATGATGGGTATGGGGGGCATCTGCCTTTTATGTTCACTGGCTTTTCTCATTTTTTCAATTTTCTCCACCACATGAGGTTCACCCTGGCCAGTAGCCAGGTAATGATCCAAATCCCGGTAGGTTATGCCCATTTCTTCCTCATCAGTCTGCCCTTCCCATAAGCCACCTGACGGGGCTTTGTTAATAATGCAATCTGGTATTTTCAGGTAGCGGGCTAGTTCATATACTTCTGACTTGAGCAGATCTCCCAGCAGCTGCAGGTCAGCCGCATTATCTCCATACTTGGTAGAATATCCCACATTAAGTTCACTCTTATTACTGGTGCCCAGAACCAGGTAATTACGTCCCTGGGCTGAGTAGTAAAGAGCTATCATTCTCAGCCGCGGCTTAATATTAGCCCGCAGCAATCTCCCCTTGGACCCTTCCATTTTAATATAGGATTGAAATTGAGTTAACAGCAATGTGTAGGCATTATCAAGTTCCACTACACGGTAAGGGATATCAAACTCCTCCAGAAACATCTGGCTGTCCAAGCGATCGCTAATCTGGCTTTCACAGGGCAAGATCAAAGCCATACAGTTGTCAGGGAAGGCTCGCTTTGCAATGACAGCAGCAACTGCTGAATCCACTCCTCCGCTGACTCCCACGACAACCCCCTCAGCTCCTGCTTGGGCTACCTGTTCTCTAAGCCAGTTTACCAGGTAATCAACCACTGCTTCTGGTTTCATGGTTAAACCTCCTCGATGTTGAACAGTTCGGTTGACATATATTTATCCATGCCATCAGCAGCAACAGCCAGCACTTGATGCCCTGAGCCCAGTTCACGGGCAATTTGCAGGGCAGCATAAATGGCGGCACCAGATGATATTCCCACTAGTAGTGCTTCTTTGCAGGCTAGTAATCGACAGGTTTCGAAAGCTGCTTCATCTTTGACAGGAAATATGCGATCAACCAAGTCAATATTCAACACCGTTGGTATAAATCCTGCTCCTATGCCCTGAATTTTATGTGGTCCCGCTGGTTTTCCGCTTAGAACTGCTGAGGCATATGGTTCTACCGCTACGATCTGCACTTTGGGCAGGGATTCTTTCAGCAAGCTGGCAATCCCGGTAATGGTTCCTCCGCTGCCCACTCCACATACCAAGGCATCCAGATGTCCTTCACATTGATCCAGTATTTCCGCTGCTGTAGTCCGGTAATGGCTTTCAGCATTAGCCGGATTTTCAAACTGCTTTACCAAAAAGTAGCGCTTATCTTCCTCAGCCATTTGCCGGGCTCTTTCCACCGCTCCCGGCATACCCAGATTGGCAGGGGTTAGTACGAGTTCGGCTCCGTAGGCAGTTAATAATTTCTTGCGTTCCTCGCTCATGTTTTCCGGCATAACTATTACCAGCCGGTATCCCTTAACAGCTGCCACCATAGCCAGCCCTATGCCTGTATTGCCGCTGGTAGCCTCCAAAATTACAGAGTCATGGGTGAGTTTGCCCTGTCTTTCTGCTTCCTCGATCATAAAAAGAGCCGGACGGTCCTTAATGCTGCCAGCAGGATTAAATGACTCTAACTTTACATATACTTCCGCATCACCTGCTTCACCCACGTGATTCAACCGCACTACGGGGGTCTGCCCGATTAGGTCCAACACGGTATCAGCTGCTTTCATGATTTAACCTCCTTTAAATAGATACCAATTCAAGGGCTCCCCATGCTGCCATAGTATCGTTTTTTATGGCTAGTATTCCAGTTACACCGGGTATATCTTGAGCTGCTTGCAAGGCTTGAGGCAGATCTTTCTCACTATTTATCATATTTCCTATGCGGGTGGCCGCTGCATCAGCCAAGGCTACCGGGTAACCTTTAATGACAACGGCATCAGCAGTACCGAAGCTAAGGCTGGGACCTATGGTTCCTGATGAGGTGCATATACCCATTGGCTGTTCCTCAGCGCTGATTTTTATGCCTACCCGCTGGCTGAATTTAGATTGTCCAGCATAAACGGCCACCACCCTCTCTCGCCGGCTGTTAATATATATATCTCCGCCATTTTCTACGATAACACTTTCTACCATAGGGTCAAGCTTTTCTCCTATAGCCTGAGCTACTGCTCCAGCCACGGCAGCCATGGGTCCGACCCCGGTCAGCCGGGCAGCTTCTGCCATAACACAGGCGATAGTAGGTGCTGAGGGCAGCAGTTGAATCGGATAAAGAGACTTCTGGAACTCAGGGTGAAGTAATATATAGCTTTCCAATTGGGCACGTAAGCGGATCAATTCCTGGCGGCACATGGAAATATGGCTATCGGAGTAGCTGGCAGCATCTACTCCAATAGCCAAATCACTTTCTTTTAGTTTGACAGTAAAATAAACCAGGTCCTGACCTCCATGCAGCTGACGATATAAACGATTGACATGCTGGTCTTCCATGAAATCAGCGCACGGCCTCCTTTATCTCAAAATGAAGCTGTATAGCCCGGGTCGGGCAGCACTCCAAACACATGCCGCACACTACACATTTGCTGTTATCAAAAGATACCTCCATGGTTTCCCGATCTATAGCCAGCGACTCCGTAGGACAAAAAGAGGCACAGGCTCCGCATTGGATGCATGTTTCCTCATGCCATACTACAGTTTCACTGAGCGGTTCTACAATAACCCCTAAATTCTTCAGGAAATCCACTCCTTCTTTATATTTATCCCGTTCCCCCTCCAACTCGGCTACCAGATAACCCTCTTTCTGAGGATTAATATCAGCTTTTAAGATATTGACAACTAAATCATAGTTTTTGACCAAACGGTAAATTATGGGTTGCTCTGATTGGGCAGCAGAAAAGTAGCATACTATCCTATCTTTCAACCGTAACCCCTCCCTCTAGCGTTTGATGGTCAGTCCGTTAGGACTTCTCTCGGGTATCGATTTCAACTGAATGTCCGCGTCAGCGGATGGAATTGGCGCCACCGGATGGGTGAGTTCAAATGATCCGTTCTGTATCCATTCTTTTAAAATTTGCGCAATTTTACGGGCCCGGGGATAGCTGGACTGAGGTGTGGTGACCACTTGCTTGCCGTTAATGGTCACCCGCCCGCTTTTAAGATCCCGGTAGTTCACATATCCCAGATCCATAGGTTTTCCATAGGGATATCCTTCGCTATAATCCACTACCGGGCAGTAGATGTCTTCGTCCTTAACCGTAGTGTAATAAAGAATTTCCTCGTCTAGTACAGGAATAGGTATGCCTATACCCACTGCCATAGTAGCTCCGTAGCCAATATAGCTTAAGCCTACCAGCCAATAGGGATTCATTTGTTTGAGATCTCCGATGACGGCCAGAGTACCAGCCGATGTCATGGGTACACCGTTTTCTCCTCTGGTTACATTGGGATGATGCTGGGTTCCGTTCCAAGCCACATAGCCTATGCCGCCGCCTAAAAATATGCGGGTACCGATGCCAATGGTCTTATAATATGGATCATTTAGCAAGGGGCTTAACTGGCCGGCAGAGGAGTAGCTGGCATTGCCAATATTGGGCTTTAATATGCCCATATACGTGTATATGGTCCGGTCCCCCAGGTTAACAGCACAGTTGTAGTTTTGATAAGCGTTGCGAGGATTAAAAAGATAGGCTTCATTTACATCATTTATGGTAATAACAGTATCCACTTTCTTATTAGGGTAACAGTCGGTTCCATAAGCAATGGCTTCCAGGCGAATTTCTTTACCGGATACCAGGTCATGGATCACATGCCCGCCACCATAGCTAAAACGCCCTGGGAATACTTTGTTTTCAGGATCTGTTTCCGGCAGCTGAGTCGCGCCTATGTAGGCATCCACTGCTGCAATCCCAGCATAAGCCTCCACCCCATTCAGCCATACTTTTTTCATCTTGATACGCGGCCGGGAATGCCCAAAATTAATGAAAGCACCCGACGAACACATGGGGCCAAAAGTACCTGTAGTTACCACATCGATTTCCTTAGCAGCCTTTTCCAATCCTTTTTCAGCCACAATATCAATCACTTCTTCGGCAGTTACAACCACCGCCTCACCCCGGCGAATCTTCTCATTAATTTCTTCATAACTTTTTGCCATTGTTTTATTCTCCCTCCCTCATCTAAATAATCCCAATAAGCGCTGGGCTGCTACTACAGCGGCCCGGGCATCTGCGGAATAAGCGTCAGCTCCAATTTGTGAAGCATAATCCTGGGTCAAAACCGCCCCTCCTACCATAACTTTGCAGTTCAGATTTCTTTCTCTGACACCGGCTATTACCTCGGCCATACGGGGCATGGTAGTAGTCATTAAGGCACTGAGACCAATAATATCAGCTTTCTCCTTCTCGGCAACATCTAAAATTACACTGGCTGGTACATCTTTGCCTAAATCGATCACTTTGAACCCGTAGTTTTCCAACAAGACACACACAATGTTTTTACCTATATCATGAATATCTCCCTCCACCGTGGCTATCACTATAGTTCCAGCGCTGGCACCGCTCTCTTCTTTAAGCAGGGGCTTCAGTTGGCTGAAGGCAGTCTTCATGGTCTCAGCCGCCATCATCAACTGGGGCAGGAAATAACGCTTTTGTTCAAACAATTCACCGGCTTTTTCAATCCCGGGAATCAGTCCTTCGTTGATTACCGTCAGGGGCTCCATCCCTTGTTGCAAGGCCTCTTCCAGCAGGCTCACAATACCATCACGGTTCCCCTCTAAAACTGCCTGCTGAAGGCGCTGCTGAATACTGGTACCCTTCTCAGAACCCCCAGGTGTCTCAGGACTGTCAGGACTTGGTCCCGCTGGGATCGCAGGAGAATTACTCAATAGTGATGGTATATTGCACTGTTCGCACACCGGGTGGCGGATGGCTTGCCTGGTTGGTTGATAGTCACGATATAGTTCAATATACCTGCTGCAGCCCGGATCACGATTTAGCAGAACTGCTGCAGACTGTATGGTCTCCATCATCCGTTTATCAAAGGGGTTCACTATGGGCAAATCAACTCCCGCACTCCAAGCCATGGCCAGATAAGCGGAGTTTAATAATTCCCGGGCTGGCAGCCCGTGAGAAACATTGCTTACCCCAAGTACGGTTCCTACACCCAATTCCCTTTTAACCATCTGTAGGGCTTGTATAGTCTCCATAACCAGACTCTGCTCGGCACTAGCGGTTTTAACCAGCGTATCTATATAGATGTCTTCATCCCTCAATCCATATTCCTTGGCACGCTGGTATATTTTGCGAGCAATGACCAGCCGCTCATCTGCCCGGTCCGGTATTCCCTGCTCATCAAGGCATAGTCCTAGTAATGCGGCTCCATATTTTTTGGCCAGAGGAAGAATAACCTCCAGTTGCTTATCTTCCCCGGTAGTGGAGTTGATTAAAGCACGGCCGGCAAATTGCTTTAGTCCAGCTTCAATGGCCTCAGCATTAGTGGAATCAATGGAAATGGGGATATCCACCGCACTTTGTATCTCCTGAACAGCCTTTTGCATGGCCTGGGCTTCGTCGATGCCGGGTACACCCATATTGACATCCAGAATGGGAGCGCCGCTATATACCTGTTGACGGGCTTCCTCAACCACCATATGCATTTTACCGTCCTTTATGTCTTGAGCCAGCTTTTTGCGAGCAGTAGGATTGATACGCTCACCAATAAAAGCCAAGGGATGGTTATCCCCGATTAGGACATGTTTGCTGCGGGAGGCCAGAGCAAATATCTTTTTAGCCGGACGACTTACCGGAGCCATATTTCTCAAAGCCCGCGCCATAGCTTGTATATGAGCAGGAGTAGTTCCGCAGCACCCCCCTATTATATTGGCTCCCGCCGCCCGCAAGCGCAGAGCATATTCGGCCATATCTTCCGGACTATCCGGGAAAATGGTTTGACCGTTTATCAGCTGAGGCAGTCCGGCATTAGGCTCCACCGAAAGAAAACGGTCGGTCCACTGCCCCATCTGTTCAATTACCGGTAACAGTTGCTGAGCTCCGCCCGAACAGTTGGCCCCTATAGCCAGGGGCTGCAAAGCCTCCAATATAATTAAGGCGGTTAAAGGATCGGTTCCCATCATGGTCCGCCCCTCTGGTTCGAAGGTCATATGGGCAATGACCGGCAAACGGCTTTCATACCGGGCGGCTATCAAAGCAGCTCTCATCTCCCCTATATCCGTCATCGTTTCAATGGAAATCAGATCTGCTCCGGCCTTTTCACAAGCTTTTATCTGGGCAGCAAAGGCAGTATACAAATCATCAAAACTGCAGTCCCCCATGGGGCTAAGCAGTTTCCCAGTAGGCCCTATAGAAGCGGCTACCCAGGCACGCCCCCGGGAAGCCTCCCGGGCAATCCGGACCGTTTCGGCATTGATTTCATCCACCTTTTCCGCCAGACCATATTCAGCCAGCTTAAAGGCATTTCCGCCAAAGGTATTGGTTTGAATAATATCAGCACCAGCTTCTATGTAGAGATCATGAATCTCTTGCAAAATCGAAGGATTTTCTATACCAAACAGTTCCGGGCATTGACCGGGCTGCATGCCTCGTTCCTGCAGCATAGTTCCCATGGCTCCATCCAGAATCACAACACGTTCCCTGAGTACACTTATTAAATCTCCGGGCATTCTCCCTTCCTCCTCCAGTGAATTCAGAAATTAAAAAAACCCTCTTCAGAGGGTTCAATATTACTATTTTCCCCTCTCATCTTTCAGGGCATCCCCTGCAGGAATTGGCACCATACCATTTCTGGCGGTTGCCGGGCTTCATCGGGCCAGTCCCTCCACCTCTCTTGATAAGAGTATGTTTACTAATCTTATCATATTTTTTGAAAAATGTATTCAATCTTTATTCGCATCATCCTGCGAATCTGATTCATTAACAGTAGTATCTTTAGGAGTATCCTCCACAGGGTCCGGCTGAACTGGTTGGCTGTAATCCTTGGATTTGGGAGGATCATTTAATAGAATAGCTTCTTCAAA
>Ga0208823_1000218_pt1 | contig 49069 bp, 44 predicted proteins | sample AD_UKC075_MetaG_FD_184440 | JGI IMG/M metagenome (GOLD analysis project Ga0208823, IMG submission 184440) | Active sludge microbial communities of municipal wastewater-treating anaerobic digesters from USA - AD_UKC075_MetaG (SPAdes) (version 2) | ecosystem: Engineered > Bioreactor > Anaerobic >...
TCTTCAAGCTTTTCTATTGCCTTCTCCATTATCTGCCTTGCAAGTTCCAGTGCTGCCTTCTCCAAGGTATTGATATCTGTTATGTTTTGTAGTAAAATATTTACCATAGAGACCTCAACTCCTTTGGTCGGGTTTGTTTGAGGTCTCTATTTCTTTATCTATACCTTGTTTTCCTTCTTTTCCTACTTAAATTTTACACGTTCAATAACTGCAAAAAAACCCTTAATAATATATTATTATGATAAAAGGCTTATAATATGTTTTAACATAGATAAAAAATAAAAATCAGGGAGGTATGTAATTATTAGTGTGAATAGTTTTTTAGATGCAATTAAAAAGCGGCGTAGTTATTATGCCATTGGTGAAGAAGAGATAGTTCCTGTGGAGAGGATTGAAGAACTGGTCAAAGAGACAGTAAAATATGTGCCCAGTGCTTTTAACTCGCAGAGTGCCAGGGTAGTGATATTGTTTGGAGAAAACCATAAAAAATTGTGGGATATTACAGAAGAAACCTTGAGAAAAATAGTGCCAGAAGGCCAATTTGCTTCTACAGAGAAAAAAATGGCCGGATTCCGCAGTGGTTATGGGACAGTCCTCTTTTTTGAAGATGATACTGTAATCAGATCAATGCAGAAGGAATTTGAATTGTATAAAGATAATTTCCCTGTCTGGGCCAAACAGTCTAATGGGATGTTGCAATTTGCTGTCTGGACTGCCCTGGAACTGGAAGGCCTGGGTGCCTCATTACAGCACTATAATCCATTGATAGATGATGAAGTTAAGGGAGAATGGAATATACCGGAAAGCTGGCGTTTGATTGCCCAGATGCCCTTTGGTAATCCCACTGCCGAACCTGGAGATAAGGATTTCCTGCCTCTGGAGGAAAGGGTTAAGGTCTTTTCTTGAGGACCTGGTTATACAGGGTTGATTGGAGGAAAGGGCTATAGAAGCCGTCCAGTAAGGCTCTTAGTTTTTAATTTGAAGAGATATAAAGATAAAACCTGGTGCCAATTTACCGGTACCAGGTTTCTACTTTAGCAAGAGATGACTGACGACTATTGTACCTGTTTTAAGTATGGGTGTAGAAGAAGGCAGGTTAAAATTTCCTGTAAGCCAGGTCCAGAATCAAGAGGAAAATGACCAGGTAGATACTGTAGAGGCTGGGGATATGCAGTGTTCTATCAATATCCTTTTCCGGGATCTTATTATCTTCTCTATCTCTATCTCTATCTCTATCTCTATCTCTATCTCTATCTCTATCTCTATCTTCCTCATCTTCTCTTTCCTCAGCAGTAGCAGGATAGAATTCTATCTCCAGCTTTTCCATTACATTGCTGATTTTATTACAGATGGTAGCTTTGTCGGAACCAGCAAAAAGCAGACCTACGGCCCTGTTTTCTTTATCAAGTACCAGAGAACCACTATCTCCACCTTCGGAGAAGGAATCAGTTACGATTTGCTCTGTAAAGACTGCCTCTCTGACATTGTCCAGTTTCACCCTGACAGTACTATCAATAGCCCGGATTTTGGCCTCGGTCAGGCCGGTGGTTCTGCCACTTTTAATGACAGTCATTCCTACTTTTGCTTCCTGGATCCCTTTGATTTTACCAACCTCCAGGATACTATCTTCCACCAGCTGTTTATCAAGGGGCCTGGCTACTGCGCAGTCTACAGTGTTGGGAGTTGGCCTGAAGATACTTCTGCTAGGCTCCAGGGGGATAAAGCGTTCTAGATGGGCAATGGTATCTTTGTCCCTGCTGCCACTATCGTAGGCAGCTGGCTGTAGAATAGGATCACCTACCCTGGCCCTGCCATCCCGGCCATTACTGGTATTGGCCAGAACGTGGTTATTGGAAAGGATTAATGGTTCACCACTTTTTTTATCCCTGACTATTGCTCCCAGTGTACCTGCTGTTATATTATAGTGGCCAATACTTACACCTCCGGGTGCTGGACGAAATTTTTTGTCTCGGGGTATCTGTAATAATCTTATTTCACCTACTTCCTGGACATCGGTTTGCAGGCCATCCAGTTGTTGAGGGATGATATCTTCCTTTTCCAATTCTGCCTCTGGTAGTTTTTGATCCACCATGACGATAATACATTCTTCATCTGTGGGAGTGTTGTTTTTTATTTTCTTGCCATAGCCAACCCCGACAACATGATTTAGGGGTAAAAGTTTTTCGGTATATTTTTTCAGTATTTCGTGATATGATTTATCCAAAGGCTTACCCTCCTTTTCCTAAATTTTATCCATGTTATATTGTATTTACGAAGGCCTGGCCAGGTGAAAAGGTTTAAATTTAATCTGTTTTTAATGATGAATTAATCTCTTTTTAATGATATAGGGGAGGATTTTTGTTATCCTTATTGGGAAAGATGATAATTGTTCTAAGATACATAGATAGGGGTAGCTAGAGATTAATTTTATTTTATTAAAGAGAGTAATTATTAAGAAGAGATTAATTAATAATTAATTATTAAGAAGAGAATAAGGGGGAGAAAAGGAAAATGGGTAGTAAATTAAAGAAAACAGTGTTGGTACTTATTTTGTTGACTTTTTCCTGGTCTTTATGGGCAGGAGAAAAGTTTGTTCTGGATCTGGATACTGCTCTTTCGATGGCTCTGGCCAATGACCTGAATTTCAGGATTGCCACTATTAATTATGAAAGGAGCAAATTGGAGCAGGAAAAGAGAGAGGCCAATTACTTATTACAGGCCTCCCGTTATAATGAACTGGAGATGGAGATGTCCCGTATCTCCCTGGAGAATAATTATCGCAATACGGTCAATAACCTGGTCAGTAGAATAATTAATGAATATTCCTCTCTCTGGCTGGCCGGCCTGGATCTGGAAATAAAGGAAAAATCCTTTCTTCTGGAGGAATTGCGGCTGGAAGAGGCCCGGAAGCAATATGAGATCGGGGATATTGGCAGTATCAGCCTCCTGGATCAGGAGAACTCCTATAATAATGCTGAATTTAACCTGGCCATAGCCAGGGATGATTATCAACAGCGGATAAAGGAATTTAGCAGGCAGCTGGATCCCCTGGAAGGAGAACTGGAATTAGCTGGACTTACTTATAGGGAGAAATGGCCCCTTTCGGAAGCAGAAGCCCTGGAGATAGCCCTGGCAAATAGCACTGAGCTGGAACTGGCCAGATTAGAGCTGGTCCTGGCAGAGATAGACCAGGAAAGGGCAGGGATTTCTGCTGCAGAATTGGATAAAAAAATAAAGGAAAAAGCCCTGGAGGTGGCCAGGCTGGAATTGGAAAAAAGGAAAGAGGAATTCCTGGGTAAGGTCCGGGACGCTTATTACCAGTATCAGCAGGCCCATAAACGGATTCAACTAAATGAGGAAAGACTCCAGGGGGCAGAGGAAAGATACAGGATCAGGGAAAAACAATATGCTGCTGGCTTAATCAGCAAAATAGAAGTAATGGAATATGAACTTAATCTCTTACAGGCCCGTTATAATTATTATTCCTCTATAGCCAACTTATATCAGGCAGAGGAAGGCCTGCGCCAAATTCTGAACAGGGGTGTTTCTAAATGAAGAAGGAGCTTCTAAAGAAGAGCTTGATAATCTATCTTTTGCTGGTATTTCTCCTGGCCTCTGGTGGGAGCCTTTTTGCCAGAGAGTTAAGCCTGGAAGAGGCCCTTGCCTTTGCCCTGGAGAATAACAGGAATCTCCGTTCTGCTTATGAAGAACTCCAGAGGCAGGAGAAAAATCTGGAAGACCCTGTGCAGTTAAAATGGCAGGTGGATCTTGGGGCCAATTATAGCCAGGATATTACAGGGGATAAGCAGCCAAAGCCAGGGAATAGCAGCAGCAATGCTTATAGTATTAATATCTCTGCTGATAAATCGTATTTGTCTGGTTTGAGACTGAGTCCTGGGCTTAATATCAAGGAAGGTGGGGATCCCTCTTTTAGTATAAATATCACCAAATCCCTTTACCCCCTGGTACCTACAGATTTGGCCCGGGGTATATATAAGGGTGAACTGGAACTTATCAAGGCCAGAAGGAACTTTGCAGCCAGTAAGGTCAGTGCCCTTCTTTCCTGGATAGAAACATATTTCAACCTGGAGAGGATGAATAGCCGGCTGGAAATCTACCAGCAGAATCTCCAGAAGGCAGAAACAAATCTGGAGAGGGTCCTGGCCAGGGAAGAGATAGGGGATGCAGGGGAAAATGATATTCTACTGGCCCGGCTGAGCCTGGAAAATGCCCGTTATTCCCTGCAGGAAGCAGAGAATAACCTGGAAAACCTCCGTTTTAATTTCCTGCAGGAGCTGGGTTTTGCCCCGGAGGAAGAGCTGGTTATCAGGGATAATACCAGCTACCTGGAGGGGCTAAGGAGCAAGGCAGAAGCCCACCTGGAGGAATTCCTGGCCCAGGATAGAAGTAGCCTGATGGAGCTGGTGAAGAAAAATAATGCTAGGTTAGAGGCAAACCTGGTAGAGAGGGAAATCCTGGGGCAAGAACTGGACTGGCTGAAGAAGGAAGGCGGCCCTCGGGTAAATTTAAATAGTAATTATAGTTCAGCCACTGATAATTTGAGAGTTGGCTTGAATTTATCCTATGCCCTTTATGATGGGGGCCAGCATAAGCAGGCTGTAGAGGACAAAGAAAAGGCCCTGGCAGAGAATCTGCTCAATTATGAAGAGATCTACAGGCAGTTGGAGCAGGAATTGAAACAAAAACTGGATAAACTGGAACTGGCTTTTATGGCCTTAAGGAGAGGGGAATTAAATATAGCCAGAAGTCAAAATGAGCTGGAACTGGCAGAAAAACAACTGGCTCTGGGCCATATAAATTACCTGGATTATCAGGAAAAATGGGTTGCTGCAGCAGAAGCCAGGATATCATTACAGTCCCTGGAAGATGACTTATTTATGACCAGCCTGGACTTCCTTAATTTCCTGGATCAGGAACTACTCTCTGAATTAATAGGAGGGGTGGAGTGATGATAAAAAAATACTGGAAAATCATTGTTGTCGTAATTGTTCTTATCCTGGCAGGGCTATATATAAGGAGTAAATTTCAGCCTAAAGAGCTTGCTCTGGACCCCATGAGGCCAGGGATGACTATAAAGGTGGGGAAGGGAAATATTAGAGAGACTATTTCTGCAGAGGGTTTTATAGAACCAATCCACCAGGAAAATTTAAATTTTCCGGCCAGGACCGGTAGTGTGAAGGTAGAAAAGATCCATGTCAAGAAAGGGGATTTTGTTGAAAAGGGGCAATTGCTGATCGAACTGGACAAAACAGAGGCCCGCTTGACTTATCTGCAGAGGGAGAATGCCTATAACAGGGCCTTAATTAATGGGTCCCGGAATGAGATAGAAGAAGCCAGGCTTAATCTGGAATTGGTTAAAAATAACCTGGAGAACCTGGATCTACGGGCTCCTTTTGCAGGTATAATAACCGATCTTTATCTGGAAGAAGGCAGTTATTATAGTAGTGGAGATGCTCTAACAATTAAGGATATCAGCAGATACCAGATTGAGGTCAGTGTTGATGAAAGCAGGATCCCCATAGTTAGGGTAGGGCAGCCTGTTGAGGTCAGACTGGTTTCCCTGCCGGGTGTTGTGTTAACTGGTGTGATCAGTGAGATAGCTAATGAGGCCAATAACTCTTATGCCTCAGTAACCATACCGGTAAAGGTTTTGTTGGATAAGGTGGATTATGATATTAAGCTGGGGGTTTCTGCTCAGGTAGAAATCATTGTTAATGAGGTGCAGGATGAAATAGTGATCCCTGCTACTGCTGTATATTCCAGGGAAGGTAAGGATTATGTTACTAAGGTAATTGATGGTAAGCAGGAGGAAGTGCCAGTAGAGACAGGGATGACAGATGGACTCCGGATAGCCATAAAGTCAGGCCTGGAATTAGGGGATGAGATTTTGGTAAATACTTATTTATTTAATCAGGCTACCGGGAATATGAGGGGGTCTGGAGTTAGTCCAGTGGGTGTAAGTAGTAGAGTGGTGATAGGAGGGCCCAGGTGATGATCAGGGTAGAGAATCTATGGAAGGTCTACCAGAATGGTTCTATCCAGGTAGAAGCCTTAAGAGGGGTCTCCTTTGAGATTGCTGCAGGAGAGATGGTGGCTATTATGGGTCCCTCTGGTTCCGGCAAATCTACCTTGATGCACTTACTGGGTTGCCTTGATACCCCTACCAGGGGGAGATATATCCTGGCAGGTAATGATGTGTCTGCCTTAAAGGAGGACCAGCTGGCAGATATTCGTAATAGTCATATCGGTTTTGTTTTCCAGCAATTTAATCTGCTCAGTAGGGCAAGTATTCTCCATAATGTGGAGGTACCCCTGATTTATAAAGGGGTTAAGAAGAGAAAAAGGGAAAAGATTGCCAGGGAATATCTGGAGAAGGTCGGCCTGGGAAACCGCCTGCACCATAATCCCAATGAGATATCTGGTGGACAAAAACAACGGGTGGCCATTGCCAGGGCCCTGGTTAACCAACCATCCCTGATACTGGCTGATGAACCGACCGGTAATCTGGATACTAAGACTGGTGAAGAGATCATGGAGATGTTCCGTCAATTACATGCCCAGGGCCATACCATAATTCTGGTTACCCATGAGGAGAATATTGCCCGTTATGCCCAGAGAATCCTCTATATAGTTGATGGTGAGATTACAAGGGATGAGGTGATCTCCTGATGTTTTTGGAAACCCTAAAAATTGCCTTGCGGAGTTTATATAGTAATAAGCTGCGGACCTTTCTTTCCATGTTGGGTATTATTATTGGTGTTGCAGCAGTTATAGCTATTATATCTATTGCTGCTGGCAGCCGGGCCCAGGTAACCAGCAGTATCTCTGAAATGGGTTCTAATATAATTACTATTAGCCCAGGTTTCCGTAGGGGGCGGTTTGGCCAATTTGGCTCCAGTGCTGAGAATATTTTTACCATGGAACTGGCAGAGGCTATAGTTGCTTATTGTCCAGCGGTCAAAAGCATTGCCCCTAATAGCCAGACTTCCGGTTATTTTATGTATGATAATAATAATTATATGGGTACTCTGGTTGGTACAACCATGGATTATCTGGAAATAAATAATTATCAAACCGGCCTGGGGAAATTTTTCAGTAGCTATGATCTGGAAGAGGCTACTGATGTCATAGTTCTTGGCTCAGAATTGGTAAAAAACATATATGGGGAGAAGAATCCCCTGGGAAGCCGGATAAGCTTTTATAATAATAACCAGCGCCTGGTATTCCGGGTTATCGGGGTTATGGAAGAAAAGGGCCTGGGGCTTACCGGCAACCTGAATAATAGTGCCTTTATACCTATCAGTACTTATCTTAATACCATAGGTAATGGCAAACATGTGGATAGTTTTCTGGCCCAGGCTAATTCTGCAGCTGAAGCCAGCGCAGCAGTTGCCCAGATCGATTATTTATTATCTAAATATGCCAGCAGTAGAGAGGATTACCGCCTGATGAGCCAGGATGAGTTGCTGGAAACCATCAATCAGGTTACAGGAACCATGACCTTGATGCTAGGTGGAATAGCCGGTATTTCCCTCCTGGTTGGGGGAATAGGCATAATGAATATAATGCTGGTTTCTGTAACAGAGCGGACCAGGGAAGTAGGTATTCGTAAGGCCCTGGGAGCCAAAAGGAGGCATATCCTGAGCCAATTTATCGGTGAAGCAATGACCTTAAGCAGTATTGGCGGCCTGATTGGTATCCTGATCGGTTATGGTATTGCCTCCAGTATATCCCGCCTGGGCGGCTGGCCCCTGATTTTTTCTTTGCCAACAGTAATTTTGTCCTTTGGTTTTTCTCTGGGGGTAGGTTTGTTCTTTGGCATATACCCTGCCTATAAGGCTTCCAGGCTTGATCCAGTACAGGCCTTAAGCTATGAATAAACTTTGCTGCCTTTAGGCCGCGGCATATATGTTACCACCAAAAATAATTGCAGGATTTCTGTATTTATGTTAATATTTAATCATAGTTGGATACTTTTGTTTACTTAAGTTCCTCTTTGTATAGTTCAGGTAAGAATATAATTTAATAGGGATAAATAATACAGGTTGTATTCATGGTATCTGGCAGAAGTACCATGAGACATTAAAATGGGAAACAGGTGCAAGGCCTGTGCGGTCCCGCCGCCGTATGGTTTATAGGACGGTTTATCATGCCACTGGGTAAAACCGGGAAGGCAAACCGTTGTCAGAACCGAGCCGGAAGACCTGCCTGTATTATCAACACCAGAAACTCACGGGCCATGAGGGGGTGTTTTATATAAGGATAGTAATTTACTAATATGTAATTACTTATATATCACCCTTTCAATGAAAATTGAAAGGGTTTTTTATTTAGTGATGGTTCTTCAAGGTTTTTAATTTAAGAACTTTTAAATTGGATTTTAATTTTAAGGGGTTTTTGATTAAGGTTTTTAAAGTACAGGATCAGGAGTGATTGAAATGGATAAAAAAAAGATTTTATTAATTGTACTGGTTATTGTTCTGGCCGGGGCCCTGCTCTTTGTCTATAATAAGTTTTTCTTACCAGAGGGGGTAGCAGGTGAGAAAGAGGTTTCCATACGGATCATTATAGAAGAGGAGCAGGTGGACAGGCTTTTTACCTATAAAACAGACCATGAATTTCTCTATGAGCTTTTGAAGGAAAAGGAAGAGGAACTGGGGGCCAGTTTTGAGGAATTTAGTTTTGGTGTAATGTTAAAAGGCTTAATGGGTTATGAAGCAGAGCAGGCCAGGAATGAATTTTTCCATATCTCCATAAATGGGGAGGATGCCATGGAGGGTATCCAGCAGATACCCATAAAAGATGGTGATACCTATACCTTCCAGCTGATGAAGTGGTAATATGAAGAATAATGTCAAGGAGATAGCCCTGATCGGCCTGCTGAGTGCAACGATCACTGCAGCTAAATTTGCTTTAAGCTTCATACCAAATATAGAGATAGTTACTCTCCTTTTTATACTCTATACAACGGTTTTCGGTCTGAGGCCCACCTTGCTTGCATCCTTTATCTTTTCGACTACGGAAATCTTTATCTATGGGTTTTCTACCTGGTTGGTCGGTTATTACATTATCTGGCCGGCCCTGATTCTCCTGACCTATTTCCTGCAGAAGAGGATTAGGAGCGAATACGGTTTTGCCCTGTTGGGGGGTCTTTTCGGTTTCCTTTTCGGCTTCTTTTTTGCCCTGGTGGAGTCCTGTTTTTATGGTATCTTTTACGGTATCTCCTACTGGATAAAAGGCATCCCATTTGATATAATACATGGTGTATCTAATTTTATTATAATTTTGTGCTTATATAAGCCCCTGGAGAAGATGTTAAAAGCATTTGTAAATAATGGGAGATAGAAGGTGTGGATATGCCTCTTATCAATGATGAATTGAAAAGGAAAATGGGTAAAATCAAGATGTTTATTATGGATGTGGATGGCACCCTGACTGATGGCAAGATCTACCTGGGCAATGAGGGTGAAGAGCTGAAGGCCTTCAATGTCAAGGACGGCCTAGGTATTAATCTTTTGCATCAGGCAGGGATCATTACAGCCATAATTACCGGCAGGAGATCGGAGATAGTCAGTATCAGGGCCAGGGAATTAGGTATAGGAGAAGTTTATCAGGGAGTAGAGGATAAACTGGCTACCTATGCTCAATTAAAGGAGCAATATGGCCTGGAGGATGAAGAGATCGCCTATATAGGTGATGATCTGAATGATTTGCCGATTATGGAAAAGGCAGGTTTAAGTTTTACTGTCAGGGATGGGGCCAGAATACTCCAGGAAAGATGTGATTATACTGCCAGTAAAAATGGTGGTGAAGGGGCAGTAAGGGAAATAATTGATATGATCCTGGAATCTATCAGGTCCCTGTAGGCAAAAATTTGCTTCCATTGTTTCTTGACAGACTTTTTGCCAGGTGTTATAATCATAAATCGAAGGCTCTGAAGAAGATAGAGAAAAATTGATTTTTATTCTCTTGACAGCCTTTTGTAGAGATGTTATAATCTTAAAGCGAGTGACAATTTTGGAGGGGTGTCCGAGTCCGGTTGAAGGTGACAGACTTGAAATCTGTTGTACCCGCAAGGGTACCGAGAGTTCGAATCTCTCCCCCTCCGCCATAATCTGCTAACGTGGCTCAATTGGTAGAGCAGCTGACTTGTAATCAGCAGGTTACCGGTTCAAGTCCGGTCGTTAGCTCCATTGCCGGGGTGGCGGAATAGGCAGACGCATCGGACTTAAAATCCGGTGGGTATTTATACCCGTGCCGGTTCGAGCCCGGCTCCCGGCACCATTTATAGGGGCCCATAGCTCAGTTGGTCAGAGCAACCGGCTCATAACCGGTCGGTCCCAGGTTCGAGTCCTGGTGGGCCCACCAATAGATAATAAGAAGAGGTTATTCCGATTAAGGGATAACCTTTTTTTATTTGGAAAAAGGAGTAAATCTTTCTATAGAGAATAAATAAGCAGGGGAATTTTATAATTAAATAGTTTAGGAATAAACTATTTATTAATAAAATATTTATTTATTAAAAGTTTAGATATTAAATTTAGACTTAAAATTATATTTAAACTTAAAAGCAAATACAAAACTTATATATAAAAATAAATTTAAAATTTCAAATTCAAAAAATAGGGTTTTTGCTTATCTAAGTTTTCAGAAAGGAGCCAGCTATGGAAAGTGTAACAGGGAGAGAGGTCTATAGATCTCTTAGAAAGACTTACCGGTCCTTAAAAAGGGAGTTCAAAAAGATTGCTGAAGACAATGGCTTAACCTGGGCCCAGTTTCATGCCCTCTATCATATTAATGAAGAAGGTATTCCCTTTAATTATTTATCAGAACATCTCCACTGTCATGCCAGCAATTTAACTGGCCTGATAGACCGGATGATTGAGAAAGGCATTGTTCAAAGGGAGCAATCCCTGGAGGATAGGCGGGTCTGGTTAATTAAATTGACAGAGAAGGGCCGGGATTTTAAGAACATGTTGCTCCCGGCTTACCAGGATAGTATAGAAGACCGCTTTGCAGTACTAAAGCAGGAAGAACTGGATACCCTGTATAGGCTGTTGGAGAAGTTAAGGGAAGGTAATTGTTAGAGATATATTAAGAAAGGTCTGAAAATATAAAGTTATAAAAAGGCTATGAAAAATACGGGGAAAGGAAACAGGAGGATAGATATGAAAATACTGGGGAGGAAAAGAGCTACTCCAAAAACTGAATACAGCCAATCCTTTTATAAAAAAGAAGAACTGCCGGCCTTTCTTCAGGAGAGGATCAAGCCTATTCTGCAGGAAGGAGAAGAGGCTGAACTGGTTTTTATTGCTGACCTGAGCCTTGATGGGAAATTTGCAGAGGAACTGCTAGTGGTAACAGGGAGGCGGATACTGAATCTCTCTTCCCTGGAGCAGGCACTGCCAGAGGTCCTGGCAGTAGACCTGGAGGATATAGATAATGTTGCCTTACGGCAATTGACCGGTAATAATATTTTGAAGGCCAGGACCAGGGAGGGGAGCCTGGAAATACTGCGTTGTACTCCGGCCCTCTTGATGGACCTGAATGATTTCTTGAAAAACCTGGATGAATTAATGGAGAGGATTTTTGCCAGGAAGGATTTTACGGAAAGATTACACTTTGCAGATCGGGGACGGCAAAATATAAAATATTGTCCCAAATGCGGCAGGCCTGTTTCTCCACGTAGAAATGTCTGTATGCATTGCCTGGATAAGAGGAGATTGCTTTTCCGTTTATTATCCTATGTCAGGCCATATCTTTTGGTCTTTATCCTGACCTTCCTCATGTTGGGGGCAGTTACCTTTATTTCTCTATTGCCTCCATTGATTAATAGGAGCCTGCTTGATGATGTTATCGTACCTGCCATTGGGGCAGAGGGCCAGGCCTATATAGAAGGTGCTGGTACCATTTCCCACCTGTTGACTTCCTTAGCTCCCCGGGGGTCTATTGAATTATTGCTGATTATTGTTATTACTATGTTGGTCATCAATCTTTTGACCAGCCTGCTGGCTACAGGCCGGATGTATCTGGTCAGCTGGTTGGGCCAGAAGATAATTGTTGATTTGCGGGAGGAGGTTTATAGCCATCTCCAGAGCCTTTCTTTGAATTTCTATAATAAAGAGTCAACAGGCCAGATCATGTCCCGGGTTACCTCTGATGTAGACCGGTTGCAGCATTTTTTGAGTGAGGATATTCAGCGCCTGGCCCAGGATGTTTTTACACTGGTTTTTATAATGGCTATACTTTTTAATTTAAGCTGGAAGCTGGCTATTTTAATAATCCTGCCGGCACCCTTATTGGTTTTCCTGACCCTGTATTTCCGCAATAAACTAAGGCGGATTTACCGCACCCTCTGGAAAAAGTATGCCAGTATTAATACCATTCTGGCTGATACTATCCCCGGTATCAGGGTAGTAAAGGCTTTTGCCCAGGAGAAGAGGGAGATTGCCAGGTTCAAGAGGCGGAGCAGGAGTGTTTTTGCAGAGGAGATTAATTCTTTAAAGGTCCGGACCATTTATTCGCCCAGTATGCAATTTTTAACCTATCTGGGGACAATCTTTATCTGGTGGTTTGGCGGCAGGCAGGTTATCATGGGGGAACTATCGATCGGTACCCTGATGGCCTTTACCGGCTATATGTGGCAGTTTTACACTCCGGTACAGGATCTCTGCCATATGAACCACAGGTTTCAGAGGACAGCTACTTCGGCAGACAGGGTTTTTGAAGTACTGGATACCCAGCCGGATATAGCAGATAGTATTGATGCCTATGAAGTGGAGGAGATTAAAGGGGAGGTAGAGTTTAAAAACCTGACCTTCCGTTATGAGAGGGGAGAAACAGTCCTGAAGGACATTTCCTTTAAGGTGGAGCCCGGGGAGGTCATAGGCCTGGTTGGCCATAGTGGGGCTGGTAAAACCACCCTGATCAATCTGATCTGCCGTTTTTATGACCCGGATGAAGGTGCTATTTACATAGATGGCCATAATATCAAGGATATCAGTATAAATAGCTTAAGGAGCCAGATCGGTGTAGTTTTACAGGAACCTTTCCTTTTCAGTGGTACCATTGCTGAAAATATAGCCTATGGCCGGCCAGATGCTTCTATCAGTGATATTATTGCTGCAGCTAAGGCTGCCAATGCCCATGATTTTATCATGGATTTTCCTGATGCTTATGAAACCCATGTGGGAGAGAGGGGGGTCCGCCTCTCCGGTGGTGAGAAACAGCGGATTTCCATTGCCAGGGCCTTGCTGAAGGATCCCAGGATATTGATTCTGGATGAAGCCACAGCCTCTGTAGATACAGAGACAGAGCTGGAGATTCAGCAGGCTCTGGAAAGGCTGGTCAAGAACAGGACAACCTTTGCCATAGCCCACAGGCTTTCTACCCTGCGGAATGCCAACAGGTTATTTGTCCTGGAAGATGGAGAAATTGTGGAAATGGGCAGCCATGAGGAATTACTGGCCAGAGATGGGGTTTATGCCAGATTGTCCAGGATGCAGAGGGAGATCCATGCCATATAGAAAATATCTGTTAGATAGGGAACTGCCGTCAGCTGGCAGATAGGCAAGAGCTGGCGAAAGGGTGGTTATACCATGGAGGATGTCCAGGCTGTGGGGATAGAGCCAGAGAGAGGGGGTATTTTAGTGGAGAAAAGAGGGTCCCTGTTAAATGAAGAGTTGAGATTATTGGCAGGAAAAGAATTAAAAATATCTAAGGATCAGGAGGGCAATCTCGGGCTGGAGATAAAAGGCGAGCTATATGATAAGATTGAGGTAAAGAGGACCTTCCCTTATTCCTATAAAGATAAGTACATATTATTGAAAGATAAAGAAGGTAAGGAGATTGGTATCCTGGAGTATCTGGCAGAACTGGAGTCAGAATCCCGCCAGCTTTTAGAAGAAGAACTGGAAAAGGTTTATTATATACCTCAGATCCAGCAGGTCCTCAATATTGAATACAGGATGAGGACACCTATCTGGACTGTAAAAACAGATAGAGGCAGGGTTAGCTTTGAGCTGGCCAGAAGGAGTGATGCCAAATTTATCAATGCCAGACATCTGGTCATCAAGGATGCAGCCGGATCCAGGTATGAGGTCCTTGATTATTCCAAACTGGATGCCAGGAGCCAGGAGCTAATAGAGCGGGAGGTTTAAATAATCAGCAGAATGTTGACAATTCTTCTTTTTTTTGTTATTATAATGATAAATTAAAGAAAAGGGATTATATGACTGGCGGATAACATGGAATTAACCATGGGGGAATATAATCCTGGAGAATGGTCGCCCGCCTGGACAGGTCTTTCCTGTACAGGTGGGCTTTTTGTTTTTATTATCTATTTGTTTATTATGAATAGAGGGAATTGTCGGAATTTGTCTCATTTCCTTGTTTTAATTAGTTAAGAATGTTATAATGAAAACATAGAAAACAGAGTAGAATACTCAAGTATAAAAAATAGTACATTTTACCCTTGCCAGAAGTTATAGGTAGTAGGCAGGAGGGCGTAGCTTTATTACTGATGGCATGAAATAAGTCTATAAGGAAAAGGGAGGTATTGCATGTCATTGGATGTATTTAAAGGCAGTAAATGGCGGGAAGAGGTAGACGTCAGGGATTTTATTCAGGAAAACTTTACTCCATATCTTGGAGAGCCTTCTTTTCTAAAAGGAGCTACTCCCAGGACCAAAAAATTATGGGACCAGTGTAGTAAACTCCTGTGGGAGGAGCTGGAAAAGGGTGGAGTTCTGGATGTTGATGTAGATACAGTAGCAGATATCAATGCCTATGAGGCCGGCTATATTGATAAAGATGCTGAATTAATCGTAGGCTTACAGACCGATGCTCCATTAAAGAGGACTCTTAATGTTTATGGTGGGATTAGAATGGCCAGACAGGCTGCAGAAGCCTATGGCTATAAAGTAAATCCAGAGATTGAGGAGATCTTTACCAGGTACAGAAAAACACATAATGACGGGGTTTTTGATGTTTATACACCGGAATTAAGGGAGATAAGGCGTTCCGGGGTGATTACCGGCTTGCCTGATGCCTATGGCCGGGGCAGGATTATTGGGGATTACCGCCGGGTAGCCCTTTATGGTGTAGATAGATTGATAGAGGCCAAAGAGGAAGATAAGGCCAATTTAAAGGGGCCCATGACTGAAGAAGTAATCAGGTTAAGGGAAGAAGTCAGTGAACAGATTAGGGCCCTGGAGAAATTAAAGGGTTTAGGTGAAACCTATGGCTTTGATCTTGCCCGCCCTGCAGAAAATGCCAGGGAGGCTATCCAGTGGACTTATCTGGCTTATCTGGCAGCTATTCAGGAGAATAACGGGGCAGCCATGTCCTTTGGCAGGGTTGCAGAATTCTTCGATATCTTCATCGAGAGGGATATTGCTGCAGGGAGACTGACTGAGGAAGAGGCCCAGGAACTGATTGATGATTTTGTCATCAAGCTGAGACTGGCCAGACAATTGAGGACACCGGCCTATAATGACCTCTTTAGCGGAGACCCCCTGTGGGTGACCATTGTCCTGGGCGGCCTGGATCTAAACGGCCAACCCCTTGTCAGCAAGACCAGTTACAGGATACTTAACACACTTTATAATCTGGGACCGGCACCGGAGCCAAACCTGACCATCCTCTGGTCCGAGAAATTACCTGAGCCATTCAAAAGGTTCTGCAGCCAGGTTTCGATAGATACCAGTTCTGTGCAGTATGAGAATGATGATGTGATGAGGCCGAATTTCGCCGATGACTATGGTATTGCCTGTTGTGTTTCTGCCCTGACACCAGGTAAAGATATTCAGTATTTTGGTGCCAGGTGTAACCTGCCCAAGACACTCCTTTATGCCTTAAATGGCGGCAGGGATGAGATGACCGGCAGCCAGGTAGGCCCGGCCTTTGCACCGTATCAGGGAGAAGTGTTGGAATATGATGAGGTCATGAAGAGGTTTGACCAGTTCCTGGACTGGTTGACAGAGAAATATGTAGATGCCCTGAATATAATCCATTACATGCATGATAAATATGCCTATGAGGCAATCCAGATGGCCCTCCACGATACACATGTAAGGAGGATAATGGGCTTTGGTGTTGCTGGCCTGTCCATTATTGCTGATTCCTTAAGTGCCATTAAATTTGCCCAGGTAAAACCAATCAGAAATGAAGAAGGCCTGATTGTAGACTTTGATATTGAAGGAGACTTCCCCAAATTTGGTAATGATGATGACCGGGTAGATGAACTGGCGGTAGAGGTTGTTAAGTTATTTATGAACAAATTGAAGCGGCATAAGCTTTATAGGGGAGCCATCCATTCCATGTCTATTCTGACCATTACTTCCAATGTGGTCTATGGAAAGAAAACCGGTAATACCCCAGATGGGCGTAAGGCTGGAATTGCCTTTGCTCCAGGTGCAAACCCCATGCATGGCCGGGATACTTCTGGTGCCATAGCATCCTTGAATTCTGTAGCCAAATTACCCTATGAATATTGTCAGGATGGTATTTCCAATACCTTCTCCATTGTCCCGGATGCCCTTGGCAGGAATGAAGAGGAACAGGTTGATAATCTGGTCTCAATCCTGGATGCTTACTTTAGCCAGGGAGCCCATCATCTGAATGTTAATGTTCTCCACAGGGAAACCCTGCTGGATGCAGTGGAACATCCGGAGAAATATCCCCAGCTTACTATCAGGGTCTCTGGTTATGCAGTGAACTTTATTAAGTTAACCCCTGAACAGCAAAAAGAAGTAATTGCCCGTACCTTCCACGAACAGATGTAATTAAGGTCAGGGAAACTTTAAAGCAAGTGGACTTTAAGGGGCCAGGCCCAAACCAGTAATTGCAGTTTAGTCTTCTCCAGGATTTAAAGCTGGCCTGGCTTAAAATATAGAAAGAGGGGTGTTATTATGACGGAAGGTTATATTCATTCCATTGAAACCCTCGGTACACGGGATGGCCCTGGCATCAGGTTTGTTGTTTTTATGCAAGGTTGTCCCTTAAGATGTAAGTATTGTCATAACCCTGATACCTGGAGATTACAGGAAGGTAAAAAGCTAAGTATAGATGAGTTAATGGAGAAGATCGAAAAATGCAAACCCTATATTCAGCGTTCCAGGGGAGGAGTAACCATATCAGGTGGTGAACCCACCTTACAATTTGATTTTACACTGGACTTATTGAAACGCTGCCAGGAGGCAGGTTTGCATACTGCTGTAGATACTTCAGGCTATGTAGACAGGAATAAATTTAAAGAGATGCTGGCCTATGTAGATCTGGTCTTACTGGATATAAAACAGATTGATGGAGTAAAACATCAGGAACTGACTGGGGTCAGTAATGAGAGGACCCTGGCTATAGTTGATTTGATGGAAGAGGAGGGCCAGCCTTACTGGGTCCGCCATGTGGTAGTTCCCGGTTATACAGATGGAGAAGAAGATTTGACTGGCCTGGCCCGCTTTCTTCAGGAGAAAAAGTATCTGGAAAGGGTGGAACTCCTTCCTTACCATAATCTTGGTGCTTATAAATGGCAGGAGTTGGGGCTGAAGTATGAATTAGGAGATGTTAAACCACCTGACCAGAAAAAGATGAAGGAGATCAGGGATCTTTTCCGGGCATATGGCCTTAAAGTATAATAGATTTCAAGGGAGGCTGTTTCAGTCTCCCTCTTTTATGAAAGGAATCAGGATTTTGTAAATGGCGGTAAATATGTTATAATTAGCAGGAAACAGGTGCTGATTATTTATCAAATTTAGCCCAGAAGAAGAAGCAAAAGAAGGTGTATTTATGAAATTGTACAAATATGAAATCCATGCCCATACAGCTGAAACCAGCAAATGTTCCAGGATATCTGCTGTAGACCTGGTCAGGTTTTACAAAAGCAGGGGTTATGCCGGGCTCTGTATTACTGACCATTTTTTGAATGGGAATACGGTGGTACCGGAGGATTTGCCCTGGGAGGAAAGGATAGAACTATTTTATCAGGGTTTTGAAAAGGCCTACCTGGAAGGCCAGAGAATAGGCATAGATGTGTTTTTTGCCTGGGAATCTACTCATAAAGGTACTGATTTCTTAACCTATGGACTGGATAAGGAATGGCTTTTGAGTCATCCCGATTTACTTGAGCTTACCATTAATGAATATTTTGACCTTGTCCATAGAGATGGAGGCTATATAGTCCATGCCCATCCTTTTCGGGAAGCAGCCTATATAGATACAATCAGATTAGTACCCTGGAAAACCGATGCTGTAGAGGTTATCAACGCCAGCCGTCCTGATTTTGAAAATAAGTGTGCAGACCAGTATGCTGATAACTATAACTTAATTAAGGTAGCCGGTTCTGATAATCATGATGGCTATATGGATAGGCTGGCTGGTATAATGACCCGGGAACCTCTAAAGAGTATTGAGGAGATGGTTGAGGCTATCAGGACAGGGCAGTTTGAGATTTTTGTGGATTATTTAAGTGAATAATCATCATCAGGGCTTTCCTTCTGGAAAGCCCTTTTTTATTTTTAGGCTTATTAATATATTCTGGTTCCTATATTCTTGAGGAGGAGCTGGGAACAGTGAGAATAAAAATCCTGGAGGGGAGCAGACTATAAAGAAAAAATAGGGATGTGTTTTCTATGGCACAGAGAGAGGCTTTTCGCAATTTCCAGGAAAAGAGGATGGAGATCTTCAGGGAACTGGTCAGGTATATCTGGGAGAATAAATTGACCAGGGAGAACCTGGATAAAATAGCAGATAAGATTGTTCAAAAATATTCCTTTGAGACAGAGGATATCCCCTTTGTAAAGGACCATATCAGGGTAGCTATGGGCCTGGACCCCAGGCAGAGTGCAGTTTTCAGCAATGAGCTGGCAGAACTCCAGAGTAAGGATAGGTGGAAAGCCCAATACTGGCCAGGATAGAAGGGGCCTGTCAGGACTGTGGGGAGAAGTTTGAGGATTGTACCTGTTATGAGGCCTGTAAATATGAAGCCCAGATGTACAAAAGGGGGGCAGGACCCCTAATTATTGATGATAAATGCTTAAGTTGCGGCCGGTGTACTGTAGCCTGTTCTTATGGCGCTCTGGCCGATAAGATTGAGTTTCTGCCTCTGGTGAAGCTATTGAAGGATGAGGAGGGGCTGGTCTTTGCTGCTGCAGCACCCTCTATTGCTGGCCAGTTTGGCGATGAGGTAACTGTGGCCCAATTGCGTACGGCCTTTAAACTGATGGGTTTTGAGGATATGGTAGAGGTAGCCCTTTTTGCTGATATTTTGACTATCAAGGAGGCCTATGAGTTTGATCATCTGGTCAAGACCAGGGATGATTTCTTTTTGACCAGTTGTTGTTGCCCGGTCTGGATTAATATGGTGGAACGGAGTTTCCCGGAACTCTTTGCTCATATGTCTCCCTCGGTTTCCCCCATGGTGGCTGCAGGCAGATTCTTAAAAAAACTATATCCAGGGGCAAAGGTGGTTTTTATCAGTCCCTGTACTGCCAAAAAGGCGGAGGCCAAGGATCCCCGCCTGGCTGATGCCATAGATTTTGTGATTACCTATCAGGAACTGAAAGAAGTCTTTACAGTTCTGGAACTGGACCCTGCCCAATTGCCCGAAGATGATAAAGATCATGCCTCCTTTGCCGGCAGGCTTTATACCCGGACAGGGGGAGTCAGCTTATCCGTTAAAACCGTTGTCAACCGGATTGCCCCTGACCGTTTGATAAATCTGAGAGCTAAAAGAGTGGATGGTGTAAAGGCCTGTAAAGAGATCCTGGATAAGTTAAAAAATGGAGAAGCTCTGGATGCCAATTTCATTGAAGGGATGGGTTGTGAAGGTGGTTGTGTGGGAGGCCCGAAGACCAATATTGATAAAGTTAAGGCCAGGGAGATTGTTAATGAATATAGTGAGGAATCCTTAATCATGACTCCCATGGATAACATGAATATAATCAGGATTTTAGGGGAATTGGGTTTAGATAGCTTTAGTGATCTTTATGAAGATGAGGAAATAGCAGGCTTGCTATCCAGAAACAGAGGACAAGATTAGGAAAATTGTTCTTGACATTAAATTCTCAATGAGTATATAATAGTGAATCATAACTATACTTTAGGAAGGGAGGTCGTGTTAAGATGATTTCAATGGTTTTGCATAATTCTAAAAGCCCTTTTGCGGGAAAAACTTATTCTGGCAAGAGGATTATTAAATTCCAAAAATTTAATACAACACGACCTGTGACTAAAGTATTCCTTTGGGAAAGTTTCCAATAGTAATGGGACTTTGCTAAGTTCTGATACCTGGCTTATTCTTAAGCAATAATATAAAGCAAGGATATGAAATGCCACAGGTTGTGTTAACCTGTGGTTTTTTATATTATGGATCTTTTATGGCAAGTCAGATTATTACCTGGGAAATAAAGATAGTTTTAAACTTGCTTGCTAGAAGATTTATATATACCACAGGCAGTAGAGCCCGTGGTTTTTTATTTTTGAAGATAAAATTAGGAAGCAGTGAGGTAGATAAGGATGAAGAACATAAAATTTATCTGGAGTTACATGGAAGGCAAAAGATTACTATATACAGGGGCAATAATCTGTGTTGCCCTGGGGACAGTTATTTCTATCATTAATCCTTTGATTTTACAGGTAACAATAGATTCTATTATTGGTGATCTACCCCTGGATTTACCGGCCTGGCTGCAGGCCAGGCTGGGCTGGATTACAAATAATGAGCAGCTTTTAAAAAATCTCATGCTGGCAGGCTTGTCCCTGGTCCTGTTGACAATCCTGAATGGGGTTTTCCTTTACTTTCGTGGTAAATGGTCTGCTGCTGCTTCAGAGGGGATTGCCAAGAACCTGCGGGATGAGCTGTATAATCACCTCCAACACCTTTCTTATGACTATCATGTCAAGGCAAAGACAGGTGACCTGATTCAGCGTTGTACCTCTGATGTGGACCAGATCCGGCTCTTTCTTGGGGTCCAATTAGTTGAGGTCAGCAGGGCTATTTTTATTATAACAGTGTCTTTTACTATAATGTTTAGAATCTACAGGAAATTGACCCTGGTGGCTGTTGCCAGTGTCCCCTTTATTATTGCCTATTCCTATTATTTTTATCTCCTGGTAAAGAAGACCTTTAAGGATGCAGATGAGGCAGAGGCCGGTATGACAACTGTTTTACAGGAAAATTTGACCGGGGTCCGGGTAGTGAGGGCCTTTGCCCGGGAAAACTATGAGATTGATAAATTTGAGGAAAAAAATAAGGATTATCGGGATAAAGTCCACCGGGTCATCAGGTATCTGGCCTGGTATTGGTCTGTTTCTGACTTTATCTGCCTTACCCAAATTGCGGCAGTATTAATTACCGGGGTATATTGGGTTGTACAGGGAGAGATTAGCCTTGGTAATCTGGTGGTTTTTGTCAGCTATGAAAGCATGTTGATCTGGCCGGTCCGGCAGCTGGGACGTATCCTGACTGACCTGGGTAAAATGCAGGTAGCTATAGACCGGATTCAGGAGATTTTAGAAGAGGAAACTGAGTTCCCTGCTAAAGAGGGTTTAAAGCCAGAGATAGAGGGAGAGATTAGCTTTAATAATGTGAGCTTTGCCTATAAAGAAGGGCAGCCGATATTGCGGAATGTTTCCTTTCAGGTTAAGAAAGGCCAGACTGTAGCTATCCTGGGACCCACTGGTTCTGGTAAAAGTACTCTGGTTCATTTGCTGACCCGCCTCTATGATTGCCAGGGTGGCAGTATCCTGATAGATGGCTATGATATTAAGGAGATTGATAAGAAATGGTTGCGGAAGCATGTAGGCCTGATTTTACAGGAGCCCTTCCTTTTTGCCTGTTCCATAAAGGAGAATATTGCTTTTGCAGACCCATCAATTACGGAGGAAGAGATTTATGAGGCAGCCAGGATTGCTTCTATTCATGAAGCCATACTGGAATTTGAGCAGGGTTATGATACTCCTGTAGGGGAAAGGGGAGTATCCCTATCTGGTGGCCAGAAACAGAGAATAGCTATTGCCAGGGCTTTAATAAGGAAAGGTCCTATTTTGATTTTTGATGATTCCCTCAGTGCTGTTGATACAGAAACAGATCTACAGATTAGAAGGGCCTTACAGGAGATGAGTAAAGATACAACAACCTTTATTATCTCTCACAGGATTAATACCCTGTCCAGGGCAGATTTGATTCTGGTCCTTGAGGATGGAGAGATAGTGCAGAGGGGTAGCCATGAGGAATTAGTTAGGCAGGAGGGTATGTATCGCCGGATCTGGGAAATACAGAACTCATTGGAAGAAGTAAACTAAAAAAGAGAAGTAAGTATCCGGGAGGTTTTTGCTTATGGAAGAGTTTAATGAAGAGCTTATACAAGGAAAAATACAGTGGAAACACTGGAAAAGATTATTCAGGTATTTACTGGCACATAAAAAGGTCCTGGCCATATTGGTTATTGTCACCTTTACCAGTGGATTAATAGATGCCTTTTTCCCTGTTTTGCAAAAATATGCAGTAGATAATTTTATTGTAAAAGGACAGCTGGATAATTTATTACAGTTTGGGCTGGTTTACCTGGCTTTAATCCTGGTCCTCTGTATATTTATCTGGATGTTTATTGACCTGGCCGGGAAGTTAGAGGTCTGGCTGGCCTATGATATAAGGAAAGATCTATTTAAAAAACTGCAGGAACTATCCCTTTCTTATTATGACAATAAGGCAGTGGGGTGGTTGATGTCCAGGGTGACTTCAGATACCGGAAGGATTGGTGAAATTATTTCCTGGGGTTTTGTTGATTTCGTCTGGGGAATTGTCCTGATGTTTTTTATGCTGATCCTCATGTTTTATTATAACTACAAACTGACCCTGATTGTTATTGCTATCATACCGGTATTAGTTGTAGTCAGCGTGTATTTTCAGAAAAAAATACTGACTACTTCCCGTAAAATCAGGTCAATTAACTCCAGGATTACCGCTGCTTTTAATGAAGGCATTGCCGGTGTCCTGACCAGTAAAACCCTGGTCAGGGAAGAAAAGAACCTGGAGGAGTTTTCTACACTGACAGAAGGTATGCGGAGTTTTTCTATAAGGGCAGCGGTTTTTTCCTCTTTGTATTTACCAATCATTCTTTTGCTGTCAAATATAAGTACTGGTCTGCTTATCTATTTAGGCGGGCGGGGTGTATTTTTACAGGAAATAGAGTATGGGACCCTGGTAATGTTTATTTCCTATACAGGTTTTTTCTTTGAGCCAATAATGCAGCTGGCCAGGATCTTTGCTGAATTACAGTATGCCCAGGCCGCAGCAGAAAGGACCTTTTCTGTCCTGGATACAGAAGAAGAGATAAAAGACAGGGAAGAGGTAATTAAGATATATGGGGATAGTTTTAAGCCTCTAAGGGAAAATTGGCCTGCCATTAAAGGAGATATAAGTTTCAAAAATGTGTTTTTCCATTATAAAGAAGGGGAAGAGGTACTGGAAGATTTTAATCTGGAAGTCAAGGCAGGAGAAACTATTGCTCTGGTCGGGCAGACTGGTTCTGGAAAAAGTACCATTGTAAATCTCCTTTGCCGTTTTTATGAACCTGAACAGGGCAAGATCCTGATTGATGGGATTGATTACCGGGAAAGGTCCCAATTATGGTTACGGGATAATATAGGTTTTGTACTCCAGACCCCCCACCTTTTCAGTGGAACTATCAAGGAAAATATCAGATATGGGAAACTGGATGCCAGTGATGAGGAAATTATTCAGGCAGCAAAACTGGTTAATGCCCATGATTTTATCATAAAACTGGAAGATGGCTATGACACGAATGTAGGGGAAGGTGGAGGGCTTTTGTCTACAGGGCAGAAGCAATTAATTTCCTTTGCCCGGGCTGTTATCTCTAATCCCAGGATATTTATCCTGGATGAGGCTACATCCTCTATTGATACCGAGACGGAACAGCTTATCCAGAATGCTATTGCTAAGATATTAAAAGGGAGGACTAGCTTTATTATCGCCCATAGGTTGTCTACCATAAGGTCTGCTGACCGTATCCTGGTTATCAAGGATGGTAAGATAATCGAGCAGGGGAACCACAGAGAATTAATGAGGGCAAAAGGTTATTACTATAATCTTTATACAAATCAGTTTCTGGAGCAAAGTAAAGAGTTATTGCAGAGTTTGTAGTCAGGAAATAAATTGTAGAAAATGGGGGTTGCGGATAATGGCGATTAACTTAAAGCAACCCCCTTTACATTTTTCTCACTTTAAGATTAAAGTAGGTTGATAAGGTTAGAGCAATTCGATTTGTTTCAATAATTATGATTTGCTTTTTGTTTTAATTCAGTATTTTATGTAAGAAAAAATTTTATGGTTTAGCCGGTTATAAGTGTTATGGTGGTAGTTATTTAGCCTGTTATTATGGTATTATATAAATAGGGACAAAACAGGATCCCTTTATGAAGAGCCCAACAGGCGGAAACATGGAAATTACTGATAATTTATGATAAAATGTTATTATTATCATGTGGTTATTTGTTATATTGTCATTTTATAACTTTGTCATTATTTCTGGGCAGAAAAAAGAATGTAGATATACCATGAATAACTTAAAACTTAAAGGTGGTTGAATATGTCGATAAAGAGTATGTCTAAAAGACCGGAAGATACAAGGGTTGTTGTCGGAATGTCTGGAGGTGTCGATTCTTCTGTTGCAGCTCTTTTACTGAAGGAACAGGGCTATCAGGTTATTGGCGTTTTTATGAAGAATTGGGATGAAAAAGACGAAAATGGGATCTGTACAGCTACCGAGGATTATGAAGATGTAAAAAAGGTGGCTTATCAGCTTGGTATCCCTTATTATACAGTGAATTTTGAACAGGAGTATTGGGATAGGGTTTTTGAATATTTTCTGGCCGAGTTTAAAAAAGGAAGAACCCCCAATCCTGATGTGATCTGTAATAAGGAGATTAAATTTAAGTCCTTTCTGGATTATGCCATGAAGATAGATGCTGATTACCTGGCTACAGGCCATTATGCCCAGGTAGATTATCAGGATGGTTATCACCGTTTATTAAAAGGTAAAGATGATAATAAGGATCAGAGTTATTTCCTCTGTACCCTGGGCCAGGAGCAGTTGGCCAAAACCCTGTTTCCTATTGGACATCTCACCAAAGAGGAAGTAAGGGAGATAGCCAGGAAGTATGAACTGAAAACAGCAGAGAAAAAGGATAGTACCGGTATTTGTTTTATTGGGGAGCGGAATTTTAAGGAGTTTTTGAGTAATTATCTTCCTGCTCAGCCAGGAGAGATGAGGACCCTTGATGATAAGGTCGTAGGCAGACATGATGGGTTGATGTATTATACCATTGGCCAGAGGAGAGGCCTGGGTCTGGGTGGCGGTATTGGTGATGGTTCTGGAAAACCCTGGTTCGTGGCAGGAAAGGATCTAAAAAGAAATATTCTCTATGTGGTCCAGGGAGAGGATCATCCTGCTTTATTTTCTGTCGGATTACGCGCTTCTGATCTGTACTGGGTAAAGGGAGAAGCGCCAGGAAGTGAGTTTTTCTGTAAGGCTAAGTTCAGATATCGACAGAAAGATCAGGAGGTTCAAGTAAAGGTTAAAGGAAATGAATGTGAAGTAATCTTTAAAGAAGCACAAAAAGCCATAACTCCTGGCCAGTTTGTCGTATTTTATCAGGACAATGAATGTCTTGGTGGGGCAGTGATAGATGAGGCGATAAACTAGACTTAGGAGGGGAGGATAATTGTCGAGCAGGATTTTAATTGTCGAAGATGAGGTACAGCTAGCCCGGCTGATGGAACTGGAGCTGGATCATGAAGGATATGCTGTTAAGGTTTCTCATAATGGACGGGAGGCCTTAGAACTGCTGAAAGAAGAGGAATTTGATCTGGTTTTACTGGATATAATGTTGCCAGAAATGGACGGAATAGAGGTCTGTGGCAGGTTAAGGAAGTTCTCTGATATACCGGTCATTATGGTGACAGCTAAAGATGCTGTTCCAGAAAAGGTAGAAGCCCTGGATACTGGAGCTGATGATTATATTACCAAACCTTTTGCCATTGAAGAATTGTTGGCCAGGATCAGGGCTTTACTGAGAAGAAAGGAAAGGGAAAAAAGAGAAGATAATAATGTCTTGCTAATTGCTGATCTGGAGATTGATACAGACAAATATAAGGTAAAAAGGGCAGACCAGGAAGTGGAACTGACCAAAAAGGAGTTTGATTTACTGGTTTACCTGGTGGAGAATCAGGGGATTGTCCTTTCCCGGGAGGATATTCTCAGTAATATCTGGGGTTATGATTATCTGGGTGAGACCAATATTGTTGATGTCTATATCCGCTATTTGAGGAGTAAAATAGATGATCCCTTTGAACAGAAATTGATAAAAACTGTCCGGGGGGTTGGTTATGTCATAAGGGATGATCAGGAATGAGGAAATTTCTAACCTGGAGAAAGACTATTTCCGGCAAGTTAACCAGTATTTATTTGCTGATGTTTATAATAGTTTTATTACTCTTAAACACAGCTGTCTATTTGGGCTTAAATTATTTTCTTAAAAATAATGCCCGTAACAGCCTGGACAAGACCATGAATTTCCTTTCCACCCGCCTCCTGCAATATAATTATTATGATACAGACTTGATGGAAGAGATCAGCCGCAGTGAAGGAAATATATATTTCAGGGTTCTTTCTACTAACAGGAATATCCGTTTTCAGTCTAACCTGTTGGAAGATGTGGAAATCCCGGTAACTCAAGGCTACCAGGAATTAAAGATTGGGGACAGGAGCTTTATCTATACTACCAGGTTTATCCTGGACCGGGGAATCTTTATTGGTTATATTCAGTTGGTCAGGGAGATGACCTCTGAATATAGTTTTCTGCGCTCCCTTCTTCTGGTTATCACAGTTACCAGTTTACTGGGGGCATTTGCTGCTATTATAACTGCCCATACTATTACCAGGAAAACCCTCCGGCCTATTATCTCTATTATGGATACAGCCAAAGAAATCAGTGGTTCTGATATTAGCAGGAGATTGGAGATCAGTGGTCCGGAAGATGAGTTAACAGAATTGACCAGAACCTTTAATTCCATGTTGGACAGATTGGAAAAGGCTTTTCAAGGGCAACGCCAATTTGTTTCTGATGCCTCCCATGAATTGAGGACTCCTATATCGGTTATACAGGGATATGCTAACCTCCTGGACCGCTGGGGCAAAGAGGAAGTAGCTGTCAGGGATGAGGCTATTGAGGCAATAAAGAAGGAAGCAGCAAATATGAAGACCCTGGTGGAAAGCCTTTTGTTTCTGGCCCGGGGTGATGGCAATAAGATCAGTATTAATAAAAGCCAGTTCTATCTTGATGAATTGATAGAAGAAGTGGTTCAGGAGACCCTTTTAATTACAGACAAATTAAAGGTCTCTACTACAGGGTTGGAAAAAATGCTGATCAATGCTGACAGGGAATTAATCAAGCAGATGTTGCGGATTTTTATAGATAATGGTATTAAGTATACCCCGGCGGGGGGCGAATTGAGAATAGGCCTTGCCAGAGAAGATAATTGGGCTCTTTTAACAGTGGAAGATACGGGTATTGGTATACCGGAAGAAGCCCTCCCCCATATCTTTGAACGCTTTTATCGGGTAGATAAATCCCGTTCAGAAAAGAAAGGAGCCGGCTTAGGTTTAGCTATAGCCAGGTGGATTATAGAAAAACACCATGGCCAGGTGGAGATCTTCAGTAGTCCGGGCCATGGGACCAGGGTACTTGTAAGACTACCCTTTGCAGGGTTCCAGCAATAAAAAATATAGACCTATAAAACCCGAAAGGGCCAACAAGATTGTTGGCCCTTTATACAAAAAAAGGAGGATAAAATGAAAAAGTTTATATTATCCCCTTATAGACAGTAATATGATTTAGTTTTATATCTACTGCACCTTTCTTATATCATTATGTTCTTATAAGGGGTTAATTAAATGATAGCATAGTTTTTTGTCTTTGTAAAGGGGAAAAAAGAAATTTTTTATATTTTTTTAGATAATTTTAGATAAATAACCTAATAATTTTAAATAAATAATCTAAGGTCTGAGTCAAGGGCATTTTTCAGGTAATCTTCTGCTGTTATTATCTCTACTTCAGGTAAGAATTCTTCTTTTTGAATACCCATGGTTTCGGCAGATAATTTACAGCCATAAAATTTTACTCCCTTTTTACGGGCTGCCTGTAAAAACCTATGTAAATCAGGAGTTTCATCATCAGCCATCATTTTTTTCAGGATTATTTTACCCAGGCCGCTGAGGTTCATCCTGGAAAGAGGTAGTTCTTCAGCTCCCTTAGGTGTCATTATTGTAAATAATTTTTCCAGGTCACTTTTTCCTTCCAGGCTTATTTTTTCCGGGTCTCTCAATAAACACAAACCCCAGAAAGCACAAAAGACAGTAGCCTCCATACCCAAACTACAGGCGGTATTGGCCAGGATCAAGGCTACCAGGGCTTTATCATATTCACCACTGAAAAGGAGAATATTGATTTTTTTGCCTTTTGCTTCAGTCATCTTTGGTCCCCTTTATTTGGTTTTAATTTTCTTCCTTTGTTTTTTTTATTATATTTATAGATTTTACCTTATTTCCCGGATTATACCCTTATAGCCTTTCTTATTATTCATTTTTTTGCTATTGTGTCCAGTGCTTCCAGGAGATAATCTACCTCTTCTTTCTGATTATAAAAAGCAAAACTAATCCTGACCAGGCCGGGGCGTAGGCCGTGGGGGTCTTTGATATGCCTCTTAATTTCTCTGGCTGGAACCTTAAGGAGTTTCTGGATATAGGGCTGGGCACAAAAGCAACCATTGCGTACAGCAATACCATATTTTGTGGCCAGTATCTCAGCTGTGTCTTCGTGACTTAAATTGTCCAGCTGGAAGGGGATGATGGCAACCCTCTTATCAACTGAAAGATCAGTGTATAATTTAATGCCTGGAATCTCCTTTAAATACTTAAGGGTATATTGGGTCAGCTCCCGTTCATAGGCAGCAATCCTTTCCATACCGATTTCCTGGAGTTTTTTGATGGCTTCCGCCAGGGCAATAACACCCATGAGATTGGGGGTACCCCCTTCGTCTTTCTGGGGAGGGTCTTCCCAGTAAACCTCTTTCCGGGTAACTACCTGTACTGTTCCCCCACCCGGATAGGCTGGACTTCCTTTCTGGAAAAACTCCCTGGGCCCAATGAGGACTCCGGCACCAAAGGGTGCGTAGATCTTATGGCCGGAGAAAATGAGGAAATCTATGCCCTCTTTTTGCATATCTACCGGTTCATGGGGTACCAACTGGGCACCGTCAACCAGGAGCCTGGCTCCATACTGGTGGCAGAGGCCGCTTATTTCCTTCAAGGGATTAATATAGCCGGTGACATTGGAAGCCCCTGTTACTGTAACCAGTTTTACTTGTCCCTGGTACTGGATCAGTTTTCCTTCCAGATCTTCCAGGGATAAAAGGCCGGCCTGGTTAACTGCTATATAGTCAAGAGTAAATTTATCCCGCCAGGGCAGATCATTGGAGTGGTGCTCCATTTCTGTTGATAAGATAACGCATTTTTCCTTTTCTTCCTGACAGAGGCGGTGGGAGAGTTTATTTATAGCTTCTGTAGTATTATTTACATAAATAACGATATCTTTTTCTGGGGAGGCATTGACAAAGCTTGTTATAAGCTGGCGGGAGTCCTCGTATAATTTTGTAGAGAGGAGGGATTTATAGCCCTTACCCCTGTGTATGGATGAATACCAGGGGGCATAATTGTTGATACACTCCATGACTGCTTTTAAGGGTGGTGTAGTTGCTGCATTATCAAAATTTATGTATTTAACCAATTTATTGTTTAATAGGGGGACCAGGGTTTCTGTTCCCAGGATTAAATCCCTGAAGGGAGATTTTGCTTTCATTATTAATCACCTCTTTTTTTATATTATTCTTAAGGATTTATCTTTGTTCAGAAAAGCAAGATTTTTGTAGTTTCCTTTATGTTTGACACTGTATTTTAGCCGTGTTATAATTTTGATAACTATTTAAAAAGTAAAGCAAGGAAGGTGTATTTATGGAGAAGGCGAGAAGTGGAGTAAAGTGTGGTAGCCTGGTGTTCTTGCTGGTTTTTCTAATGCTGATCAGTTCTGTGGTACTGGCTGACACAAAAGTGAGGATTGCCATCACCCAGATTGTAGAACATCCGGCTCTGGATGAAGCCAGAAGGGGCTTTATTGAGGTACTGGCAGAGAATGGTTATGTTGAAGGGGAGAATGTAGTATATGATATCCAGAATGCCCAGGGAGAGGTAGCCAATGCAAATACCATAGCTCAGAAGTTTGCCCTGGATAGACCAGATTTGATTCTGGCAATTTCAACTCCTTCGGCTGCAGCGGTTGCCAATGCTGTTAAGGATATTCCTATTTTAATTACTGCAGTAACAGATCCAGTAGATGCCGGCCTGGTAGAGAGTGCCGAAAGACCTGGTAACAATGTTACTGGTACCAATGACATGAATCCTATTAAGGAACAGTTTGAGTTAATTTTACAGCTGGCAGCAAATGTGAAGACTGTTGGAATTATCTTTAATCCCGGTGAGAGCAACTCTGTAGTACAGGTAGAAGTAGCTAAAGCAGTTGCTGCTGAAATGGGGTTAAAAATAGTTGAAGCCAGTGTTTCTACTTCAACGGATGTACTGATTGCTGCTAATTCCCTGGTTGGGCGGGTAGATGCAATCTATATTCCTACCGATAATACAGTTGTTTCAACCATTGAATCTGTAATTATGGTTGCCGAAGATAATAAGATACCGGTAATAGCTGGTGAAGAGAATTCCGTAGTCCGTGGTGCTATTGGTACTCTTGGAATAAATTATTACCGCCTGGGGCGGCAGACTGGAGAGATGGCTCTCAGGATCCTGAATGGTGAGGCAAGGCCGGAGGATATGCCTATCGAAAGCCAGAAGGATTACCGCCTTGTCCTTAATATAGATGCGGCGAAGGCTATGGGAGTAGTAATTCCAGAGGAGCTTTTAAATAATGCTGATGAAATTTATACTAACAATTAAATATGTATTGACAGTTAGAGAGTATAAATTTATACGAAAATTAACATATTAATGAGTTATGGATAGGAAAAGGCCCCACCCGCAGGGGTGGGGCTTTGCTTTAGAGAGGAGTGAGGAGTGGTATGTGGTATCTAAATCCAGGCTTTTATATTAAAACACTGGAGGAAGGTATAGCCTTTGCTTTGCTGGCTCTGGGCGTATACCTGACTTTCCGGATTCTGGATTTTGCGGATCTTACAGTAGAAGGAAGCTTTCCTTTAGGAGCAGCCGTAGTAGCAAAGTTAATCGTAGCAGGTTACAATCCTTTTCTGGCAACCATTATAGCTTTTATTGCTGGAGCCATTGCCGGAATGATTACCGGAATCATTAATACCAAGTTGAAGATTGCCGGTTTATTGGCTGGAATTTTAACAATGACTTCATTATATTCGATTAATTTAAGGATAATGGGGAGATCATTGATTCCTCTTTTCAGGGAGAGGAAGATCTTTGATGCATTTGAGTGGTTATTTGGTTCTAATTATGTAGTATTATTAACCCTTATATTGATAGTTTTGATAATAAAAATTTTGCTGGACTATTTCCTGCATACTGAACTGGGTATGGCCCTCAGGGCGACAGGGGATAATCCAGTGATGATAGAGACTCTGGGAGTAAATACAGACCTGATCAAGATATTGGGCCTGGCCCTTGCCAATGGCCTGGTTGCCCTTTCCGGTGCCCTTATGGCCCAGTATTATTCTTCCGCCAATGCCCAGATGGGCATGGGGATGATTGTTGTGGGCCTGGCCTCAGTAATTATCGGCGAGGTTTTCGTCCGGACCAGTAAAATACCTTTTGCTACCTTTGGGGTCATCCTCGGTTCGGTCATCTACCGTTTTGCCATAGCCATTTCACTGCGTCTCGGCTTTGATGCAACGGACCTGAAGATAGTTACTGCTGCCCTGGTCATACTGGCATTGGGAGCACCCTCACTACGGAAATTTATGATTCAGGATGAGTTTGCGGAGCGCCTGCTGGAGGAGGGTGAGTACAATGCTTAAGATGGAGAGTGTCCATAAGGTATTTAACTATGGAAAGGTCAATGAGAACCATGCCTTAGATGGTATTGATCTGGAGTTAAAGGACGGCGATTTCGTAACCATTATCGGCAGTAACGGGGCCGGAAAGTCTACTGTTTTGAACCTGGTGGCCGGCACCTATTTACCGGATTATGGAAAGATTACCATAAATGGTATTGATGTCAGCAACTGGCCTTCCCATAAAAGGGCCCCCTTTGTGGGCAGGGTTTTCCAGGACCCCTTAATGGGTACAGCTGCGGAAATGACCATAGAGGAAAACCTGTCCCTGGCCTATAAGAGGGGCCAGAAGAGGGGTTTGAAATTAGGTATTAGCAAGAACAGGCGGGATGAATTCAGGGAGCTTTTGAGCTGGCTGGATCTCGGCCTTGAGGACAGGCTGGATGACCAGGTGAAACTGCTTTCCGGCGGCCAGCGCCAGGCCTTGACCCTGCTGATGGCTACCCTGGGGAAACCGGAGATTTTGCTCCTTGATGAGCATACTGCGGCACTGGACCCGAAGACCGCAGAGCAGATAATCGAGCTTACCCGGCGGATTGTCGAGAAGAATAAGCTTACGGTTTTGATGGTGACCCATAATATGAAAATGGCCCTGGAGATGGGCAACCGGACCATCATGATGGATAAGGGCAAGATTATCCTGGATTTGCAGGGTAAAGAGAGGGAAGAGATGACTATCAATGATCTGGTGAGGAAATTCAGCGAAAAGAGCGGCCAGGAGCTGACTGATGACCGGGTCCTGCTGGCAAAAGATTGAGAAGGAAATTATTTGCGCAGAATAAGTTAATATCTTTTATTATCCCTCAATACCTGGAGTACTGGGGGATTTTTTCTTTTATCCTGTACCTGGAAAAGCCAAGCCTGGCAAAACTTGACAAACACCAGGCTCTTTGATATTATTCCAGATAATAGAATATAATGGGCAAACCTGGTGCAGGAGTTGAAAGTCCATGATTGAAAATATAATAGAAAATATTATTATTTACTTAACTTTATCTATAATTTCCTTTTATGTGGCTTATAAATATCAAAAAAATTCAGAATATGCTTTAAAATTTTTTGGTGGAAAATCATTGGTATCTTATCTTTTTCTTTTGGCATGTAGTTTTTTTATTTATTCAATTATATTAGAAATTTTTGCTGATAGCGATAAATCATATGAACTTTTTAAATTAGCCTTTAAATTTATGCATTTTTTAATCTATCCACTTACAATTATAGATAATATTTATTATAAAATTCAACATATGATAAGAAGCAGAGACATGGATAGCTGATGCAGGTTTTAGAAAAAGTATTGGAGTATAAGAGGAAGTTTGACCAATTTATTTTCTTTGATTAAAAGAAGGAGATAAAGGAGATTTGCAGAATATAGCTCTAACTTTAATTACTATGTAGGGGTGAGCAGTTGAATAAAAAGGGAGGAATTTATCTGTGAAATTAAGTGTCTGTGGCCTGGATTGTAGTGAATGTGACTTTCACCAGACCCTTTGTGCAGGATGCAGGGAGGTAGAAGGGAAACCATTTTGGATTGAGATTGGTTGTGAACTATTTTCCTGTTCTTTGGAAAAAAACTTTAATAACAGTGGTGATTGTCTTGAATTACCATGTGAAATGTTTATTGAATTAAAGGATCCGAATATTAGTGATGAAGAACACCTGAAAGAAATAGAGAATAGAGTAAATAGATTGAAAAGGATAAATTAAGTATTTAAAAAGAATCCCATCAACAAGCAACTTAGTTTTGATAGATGGGATTATTTTTTATGCCTATGGCCCACATCATAACAAAATAGATTTTATTACACCATAGACAATAATAGACAATTTATGTCAAGGAATTATATTTTTTTTGAAGAAATATATAATCTAAATTGGTAATTATAAATTGTGGGCCAGGTTTGTTTGAATATGGTTCAGTGATATTATCAGTTTAAATGACTTAAAAGATAGAATAAAGAGCTGAGGCTGAAAGACATTGTAAGATAAGGACTTAAAGAAATAGGAACGAAGGAGAGTATGTTGATGAATAAGATTAAAGTGGATTTATTCAGTGACACTGGAACCAGGCCTTCCAGGGAGATGAGGCAGGCCATGGCTGAGGCGGAGGTAGGTGATGAGCAATTATTGGAGGATCCTACTGTAAATAGACTGAATCAGATGGTGGCAGACTTGCTGGGCAAGGAAGATGCCATTTATCTCCCCTCAGGGGTAATGGCTAATCAGATTGCCTTTGCAGTCCATTGTCAGCCCGGTGATGAGATCATCATGGATAAGACAGCCCATCCCATACACTATGAAGCCGGTGCTGTTGCGGTAATCAGTGGTGCTTCTATCAGGCCAGTAGATGGTGAGAGGGGGATCTTTCAGGCAGAACAACTGGAAGCAGCCATTCGCTCCAGGGCTTACCATGAACCCCAGTCAAGACTTGTTTCTATTGAACAGACTTCCAATCTGGGTGGAGGAGCTATCTGGCCGCTGAAGACCATCAGGGAGGTCTGCCAGACTGCCAAAAAGCATGGCCTGGCTACACATATGGATGGGGCCCGTTTACTTAATGCAGTAGTGGCCACAGGGATCAGTGCGGCTGAGTATGCTGAGTTTTTTGATTCGGTCTGGATAGACTTAAGTAAAGGCCTGGGTGCTCCTGTCGGTTCGGTACTGGCTGGTTCCAGGGAATTTATAGATAAGGCCCAATATTGGAAAAAACGCCTGGGTGGGGCCATGAGACAGGCCGGGATAATAGCAGCTGGAGGAATTTATGCCCTGGAAAATAATATTGAAAGACTGAAGGAGGACCATGAGAATGCCAGGTATCTGGCAGAAAATATATGCAAATATCCGGAGATAGAACTGGATCTAAAAACAGTGGAGACTAATATTGTCTTATTTAAGGTAAAGGGTATCAGGGCCAGTGATATAGTAGAGGGCTTACTGGAAAGAGGAATCAGGGTAAGTTTAATGGGGCAGGAACTAATAAGGGCAGTTACCCACCTTGATGTTAGCAGGGAAGATATTGGGTATGTAATTGATGTCCTTGGAGAACTATTAAGCTGAAGAGATAGATTAGTAGTAGTATATTTCATGTGCTTGCTATAGTAATACAAGGCAGCCTTACCTTTATCAGTATAGGCTATATGTTAATCTCCTTTGTAAAGACAACAGAGGGTGGCCAGGGTAACTATACTTTATTAACGAATTTATTGGTTTTACTTGGTTACTTAGTAATTTCTACTGTAATAACTATCAAATTTTGGCGATGGGAGTAAAAAAAATTAAAAAAAATACAAAAAATACTTGCATAAATATTATTAATAAAGTATAATTATAGACAAGAATTATTTATTACCAGTTTTTTTATTATTATGTTGTTTCCTCCTCGCCCTTCCCTATGGAAGGGTTTTTTTTAATTTACTAACAAGATAGGTAATAATACATAAGTAACAGGAAAATCAAATAAGATAATACATTGTGACAAGAAAAATGAAATGAGAAAATACATAAATAAAAACAAAAGTCAAATGAGGTCATATATTTGTGCCAGGAAAAAGCATTTGACAAAGAAAGTCGACATTATATATAATAATATAAATAAATGAAAGAAATTAGGAAAAAAATCTAAATTTACGGATTTTTTAGAAAATGGTAGAAGTGGGGTTTTAATGTGAGAAAAAATACTCTACTAAAGGTTTTTATATTTTTACTTTTAATTTTGGGCTCTTTCCCTTTGTCAGCAGAAGAAAACCAGCCCCTGGTTAGTCTATTACTCTTTGAGACAGATTTACGGGAGGCCTTGAATGAGATTTCTTTACAAACCGGTGTCAATATTATAATGGACCAGACTGTATCTGGTATAGTAACTGCTGATATACAGGATCTCCCCCTGGAAAAAGCCCTTCAGATGTTATTGCTGAGTGGTGGTTTTACTTATAAGAAATATGATGATTTTTATTTCGTTGGTTTAGCAGATATCAAGAATGCCTCCTTTACTGGTTTAAGTGAATTGGAGGTAATCAGGCTTAACTATGTCAAAGTAGAAGATGTTCTGGATATTATACCAGCCAATTATAAAGATTTTGTGACAGGGAACCGGCTGAAAAATACCATTACTATTAATGCCCCCGGCAGGGAAATGGATCTACTCAAAGGTATAATTGCTGAGGTTGATCAGCCCCGGGCTCAGGTAGAGATAAAGGTCCTGGTTACAGAAGTAGATTCCCGTTATTTGGAGGAGTATGGCAGTGATCTCTTTAGTTTTGCCAAAACTGATGAGATAGTAACAGGCTTTGCTTATGATAGTAAAAGCAGCCTCCTGTCTATCCAGGGGGATATTCATGGCCAATTACTCAGCAGGATAAGGCTCTTGCAGGAAGAAAAGAAAGCCAGTATAGAGGCAGATCCCCGGATAATAATTGCTGAAGGGGAGACAGCCGAATTATTTATAGGTGATCAACAGATTTTATTAATAAATTCTGAAGATGAGGATCTGGCTGCCAGGATAGAAAAGCTTAATGTAGGGGTGGGCCTGAAGGTAAGTGTAGAGAGGGTAGTGGAAGATAATATCATGCTGAACATTGCTCCGGAGATAAGTTATCTGCTAAAGGCCCGCCGGCCGGATATTATTATAAAGGAAAACAGTGTTTCTACCAGTATATCTCTAAAAAATGGACAGACCATTGCCCTGGCAGGTATGACTACAAGGGGAGATTCATCATATAACAAAAGCATCCCCTATCTGAATGAGATACCTTTATTGAGATGGCTGTTCAGCCTGGATGAAAAATCTACAAAGGAAACAGAATTACTGGTATTTGTAACCCCGGTAATACGTTAGGGTGGTAGGCAAAAATGTTTTCTGAAAAAATGAGGCTGTATAAAGGCAGAACTGTTTTTGTATTAATCATAACTTCTTTTCTGCTAATAATTTTTACTAATGCTGCACTGGCTCTGGATGACCTTCCGCAGCTCTTTTTCCAGAATAGTAGTACTGAAATCAGTGATCCAATAGTTGTATATTTGCTTAATTTTCGTGAAGTAAGCAGGGCAAGTGCCCAGTATTTCTCTTTTTCGGCGTATTTTACTGGATTTGATGATAGTACACCAGGCTGGACTTATTCTGGAGATGAAGATTTGCTGGAACTGGTAGACATAATGGGTATTGATAATAGCTTATCAATGGAAAGGTATTATTCATTACTCAATAGGCAGGATAGTTATGTGTCCTGGTTGGTAGCCAGCAGTGATGAGCCAGCCCGGATCAGGGTGGAAGAAAGACATATTGCTAAGGAAGAGTTGGAACCATTACAGGGAAATTTGTTGGATATTTCTCTAATTCCCCGGGAAATCTCTCCTGAAAGTGGGGAGATATTTACTACAGTAGGCTTTAGTTTCCAAAAGGGGGCTGTATTAAATCAGAGGGAAGGAAGGGTAGAGACAGGCCTCTGGCTTAATAATAGGAGGCTGGAGAATATAGCGGTAGTATCCAGACGTACCAGGACAGGAGAGGGAGAGGAAGAATCCTATTATATTGTACAGCTGGCTGCTGCACTTGTATCAGCCAGTGAATATGCAGAATTGAACGGGCCTTTATTTGCTCTTGGAGATATAGGGGCAATTAATAAATTATTGGATAAGGATTCCCTCCATAAGAGGCCGGCCAGGAGGAAAGTGACCCTGGAATGGGCTCAACAAGGACCAGGATTGGAATTCAGGCAGGATAAAGAAAACTTTAATTATATAGCTAAATTAAAGGTCTTGTCTGGCCTGGACAAGGAACTGGATTATTTCTTTAATTTCAATTATTATCTTCATGCTTATGAAGACCTGGCTTTGTCCCTGCAACTGGCTAATGAGATAGGAAAAAAGCCAGGCAAGCAGGATCTTCCCATATTCAGGCTGGGTTTTGCTGATAGTTTGAATTGGACTGATAATTTTAGCATAGGCCTGTCATATTATCCTCTGGTTATCAGTAAGGGTGAAGAAAATACTGCTTTGTGGCAATTAAGCTGTTTCTACAGGAAAGACCTGTGGAGTCTTGGCTATAGAGGGGAATTGGCTGGCCAGGATGCCTTACAGGAGCTAAGGTTATCCTATTTCCTGGACCAGGATAAGGAAGGGGCTATAATCATTGGTGTTGATTATGTTCAGGAGCCTGTTTTTTCTCTGGCCTATAGTTTTAATCTTTGATATAATCTCTGGGAACAGGTGGATGCCATGATGAGATTAAAAAAAATGATAGAGAAGAAAATAATTATATTTTTACTGGGAAATATCCTCTTTTTTTCCTGTTCTGGGCTATTGTTTGCCCAACCAGGTAATAGTGAGAAGATAAATATCCATCCTGGAACAGTCCATTTTAGGGTTGAGGAGCCTCTTCCAGAAGTACCTGCAAACCATCTGCTTCATGTCCATAGGAATAAAAAAGAAGTAACAGGCAATGTATATTATACTGTTATAGATAATTCCCAGAGCCCTGTTAATCTGGCCAGGTATATTATGGCTATGACACCTTATTATAGTGATTATCAAGCCCTGGATAGCCCGGTGCTTTTTCTGGCCAAAGAAGATGATCAGGCCACTATCGAACTTAAGCTAAAAATAGACAGTACCTTCTGGCAGATGGTTCCAGATGGAAAATATGATTTGGAATTGGTATCAGATAAGGGCAAATCAGCAAATATAAAAATTTGGGTGAATAAGGTCTCATACATGCTTGTTACTCCTGATAAGATTGATATATTTGCTGATAATGGCCCAGGTACTTATTATGGCCAGGAAGCTGCCACTGTTTATATAAAAAGTGTCAATAATAAGTGGCACCTGGATATTAAGGCCACTCCCCTTTATTATCAGGGGGATCTGGATGGGGCACCATTAATAGAACCGAAAGACATTTATATTTCCACAGAGAGACTAAAGAATTTTAGAAGTCTAGCAGATATATACAGGATCAGTGGAGAAAAGTATGGCAATATAGCTAATTTATATTTATATGTTAGAGTAGATGTCGGTGATAAGCATTATGCCGGTGATTATAGCGGACAAATTATACTTACAATTTCTGGCCAATAAGAGGAGTAGTTTAGTAATGAGTATAAGAGGTGGCTTGAAATGAGTTTTTTAAGAAAATTTATTATTCCAGCTTTATTTTTACTTCTGATTTCCCTAATTATAACAGCCAGGCCGAAGTGGCAAAGCAGCCAGGAGCTGGATCTGAATTTAAGAGTAGTTGAATATATAGAATTGCGACTGCCGGATTCCATCAATATGGATGTGAAGGTAGGGGAGGATCAATCTATAGCTGTGGATTTTTTCCTCCGGACCAATTGCAGGGTAAATTTAACTCTTGAATCAGCTGGCTTTGTAGATGAAAACCAGGAAAAGGTCAGTATTCTGAATAATTATGTGGAGTATTCCCTGGATGGTTTTTTTGACGGGAAAAAGGCTTCTTTTGCAAAGGCAACTTTCCGGGTAAAGCCAGGTACAAAGTATAATGGTAAATTCAGGGTCAAATGGCTGGGGACTTCTTTTGCAGAAGATGAGTGGCAAATAGTAAATAGAGGGGATTATCAGGATACCATAACGGTTACTGTCAGTTATTAATTCAGTTATTATTGTAATTAATTATATCAGCAGCCTGAAAGGATGATTAAATGCGGGGCTTATTTAAGAAGAGGAATCTTGGCTTATTATTTTTCATGATATCTTTTTATTTATTGATTTTTAATTATTCTTTTGTCCAGGCTTTAGGGGTCAGGCCTATGGTAATTGACCTGGAGATTCCACCAGGTGCTAGCAGGGACTTTGAAATAACCCTGATCCCCTCTGATCAAGAAGAAGTTATTAATTTGAGTTTTTATAAACCTGTTCAACTGGAAACAGGGGCTTTAATATATGAGGAAGTAGGACCAGAATCTTATCCTGTCTTGAATTGGATCAGGCTGGAAGAGGACAGGCTCTTATTGCCACCAGGAGAAAACCGGCTTGTCAGGGGGAGGGTTACAGTTCCCTTTGCAGCAGAAGGCACCCATACAGTGGTGATTATGGTAGAGCCAGAGGTGGAAGGAGTAAGCCAGGGTGTTACCTTTAAAATCAGGTATGCCATCAGGCTAAATATTAAGGTTGACCGTCCCGGTCTCCGGCATCATGGGAAATTAATATCAGTAGATTTTGCAACAGAGGCTCTGGCTTCCCTGCAAATAAATGCTTATTTCCAGAATGATTCTAAGCTCTTTTATGAAACTACAGCAGAGGCTACTATCAGGAATGATCAGGGAAGGTTGGTACAGAGAGTAGAGCTGAAGACTCCTGTAGCCTGGCAGTCAGGCAGCAGTTCGACCACTATTTATCCTGGTTCTCAAGTTTTGTTTACAGGCAATATTACAGAACCCTTATATCCAGGTGATTATGAATTACGCTTATTTTTCCGCTATGCTAATGGAATGCAGCTGATAGAAAAAAGGGAGCTTAAGATTGAAGAGGGGATTGGCATAGATCAGGACTTTAAAGCCATAAGAATTCAACCGGAAACTATCAGTGTGGCCTTAAGGCCCGGAACTGCCAGCAGCCAGGTGATTGAAATAGAAAATATCAGTAATGAAGATGTTTACCTTTATGTTACTGGCAGGGATATAGAGCCTGATTATCCCCATTCTATTTACGGAAATATGGAGATACAGATGAGGGGAGAACAGGAAATGCTTCTTGCTCCTTATGAGAAGAAAAGGATGGTAGCCACAATCAGAGCCCCAAGGGACTTAGAAGCAGGCTCCTATTATGGTTATCTGGATTTTGTTCAGCTTTCTGGAGAAGACCAGGTAGATCTTTATTCTATAAACCTGGAAGCAGTTTCTGAAGGAGATAAACTGGTGGGCGAAGCTGAGATTTTAAGCTTATATCTTAATGAGGATATCTTCAGTCTTGAAATAATAAATAAGGGGAAAAAGCATCTTTATCCGACAGGAAGATTAGTATTGAGGGATGAGGATGGAGGAATAGTAAAGGACCTGGTCTTGAGGCTGCAGGAAGGGATGGAAAAACTCTTACCTGGAAAATCGGGCCTGATGTTGGCTATAGAGAAAGATTTGCCGGCTGGAGTATATAAAGCAGAGGTAGATATTCTGGAAAACAACCAGAGTATTGTAAAAAAGGAATTTACACTGGAAGTAAAATAGTTTTTACAGTATTTTATAGAAAAAGAAGGAATTTTGTCAATGGAGGGCGAATTAGCAATTAGGTATAGATAGTAAAAATTCAGGGAGGTGGTAGGTGACATACTGAATTGATCTGGTGTTTATTTGTTGGTAGGTAGTTGTTTCAGGCTTTTCCTCTCATTGGAGGCGAAGACCCGTCATTCTTATCTGGTCACCTTGGATGGCGGCGAGCTAGTGGTGAAACCGGCCAATAGAGAAAGATAATATAATCCAATGAGGAGGAATTTTAAATGAAGAAATTTGGTGTTTTGATATTGGCAGCAACTCTGCTGCTCGTAGTAAGTGGTCTGGTAATGGCTGTTGAGAAAAATGGTAGTTTTAATGTGACTATTAATGTACCCGGGTTTGTATATGTTAAAGCTCCATCAGATCTTGTACTTAATATCGAAAAGCCGGAAGAAGAAGTAAGGGCTGTTAGTCCATTTGTAGTAAGTGCCAATACAAGTTTCAATGTTTCAATAGAGTCAAGGGGTTTTGGAGAAGATAATGTACTGAATGAACTGGTTAGTTATAACATATATGGTGTAAATAATTTACTACCTGTTGGTGATGTATATACACAGAACGGTGTTCCGGCCGGCACCTATCGTGGTAATTTTGAGGTAGTTGTTAAAGCACTTATAGATACAGATGACTGGACCACAGTTGGTGCAGGAGAATATAGAGATACAATTACCTTTACCATAAGTGCTAATTAATTACACCAACCGGAGTTGGTGTCAATATCAAAAAGCAAGGCATGGCCGTTAAGCCTTGCTTTTTTTTGTAAAAAAAATAGAAAAATATTCTTTTTAATGCTTTACAGGCTGGAAAAATTCTGCTATAATGAAATTGAAGAAAGAAATTAAGGAAAATTGAATACATCTCGGTGTTCTTTTCACGATAAAGGTAAACCCATCGAAAGGTGGGGACACAAAGCCACGGGCCTAAGGTGTAATACTATGGCAGCCGGGTCAGCCGAAGGGGAGAACCAGGAGGAATGGATATCTATCAGCCTTTTGGTTTGATAGATTTTTTCTTTTGGTATCCTCCCTTCTGGGAAAAGGTTAGGTATTTTCCAGGGGAGGGATTTGGAATGAAAAAATTCCGTTTTAATGGTAAGGACAACTTAATATTAAGGGTATTTATTACTATACTTGGTTTATTATTGATCAGTAATATATCCCTTGCCAACACTGCCAGGATAGAGGTAAAGGTAATTGTACCAGCGATGCAGAGATTAGTCATTAAGGATCCTGTAGCACTAAGTTTTACATATCCCTGGGAGGGCATGGAGTCTGGTCAAGCACTGATATTTAAAAATGTAGGTAATATCAATGTTCAAAGCAATGTGGACTGGGTCTTGAATATTAGTTCCCAGGAGCTTTACCGGGAATTAGAGATCTACTTACGGCCAGCAGGTAAAGTACATGCGCCCTGGCAGAGGGTGGATGGCTTTAGTGCTTTTGTAAGTGGACGAAACGGTTCAGAAGATATTAGCTGGGATATAAAGATAGTAGGAGCCAGAAATAATCACAACACCAATGATTTTATGCGGGAAATGCGGACAGTTAACCTGGCTTTTACCTTAACACAGTTATAATACATTAATTAATACATAAATTACTTCATTACGCAATTATCTTTTTTATTAGTCATTCACCCCTTATTTTCTTCATAATACCCCTTTAATTTTTTATATATAGGCAAGAGCGTCTTAGTACTCTTGCTTTTTTTTATGTATATAAAAAAATATTTTTTTGAGAAGCAGGAATATTAAAAGTAATAGAGAATATAGATATTAGAGTTATTTTAAAACTTAAATTAAGTTAGAAAAAGACCTGTTTTTGATAGAAAAAGGGGATTTATATGCAGGAAGTACAGGTGGGGAATTCCCGGTATATCAGGGATTTGAACTTAACCGGTATTTTTAGATTAATTCAGAAATATGGTCCCATCTCCCGTAAGGAATTAGCAGAAAATACGGGTTATAGTGCTGCTACTATAACCAATCATGTGAAACGCCTTATGGATGAAGGTTTTGTTATTGAAACCAATAAAGGGAGTTCTACAGGAGGCCGGCGGCCTGTTTATTTGACAGTTAATCCAGACCAGGGTTATATCCTGGCTGTAGATATTGAAGTCAACCAGATTAGAATTCTCCTTTTTGATCTTAACCTGAAGATTAAGGAGAAACTGGAACTGGCCATAGGAGGCAGGACAGCAGAAGAGGTTTTATTAGTCCTGGTAGATCAGATTAAGTCTTTTTGCCAGCAAAATAATATTAAAGCTGATAAAATAATAGGAGTGGGGGTAGTTCTTCCTGGACTGGTTGATAATAAAAATGGTTACTTACATTTTGCCCCTAATCTAAAGTGGCGTGATATTGATATAAAAGGCTTTTTTGAAAAAAAGCTGGGCTACAAGATAGTGGTGGAAAATGAGGCCAAAGCTGCGGTACTGGGAGAGAAGGAATTAGTTTTTCCAGATGTGGAAAATATGGTTTATGTTTCTATTAATGAAGGTATAGGTTGTGGTATAATCTTTAATGGGAACCTTTACCGGGGAGCCAGTGGTAATGCCGGGGAGTTTGGCCATATCATAATAGATAGTAATGGCCCGGAGTGCCATTGTGGTAATTATGGCTGTTGGGAGACCCTCGCTTCAACGAAATACATAAGTAGTCGTTATTTTGCAGAAACCGGTAGACTCCTTGCTTATTCAGATTTAAGCAGGCAGGAGCTTGATAGTGATAAAATTTTTCAGGAGATTGTCAAGGAGACAGCCCGTAATATTGCTATAGGTTTAGTGAATATTATCAATAGCCTTAGTCCTGATGTGTTGGTTATAGGAGGAAATATCCTGACTTTGGAGAAGTATATTATGGGAGATATTGAAGAGGTGCTTGCTGAAAAAGCCCTTTCAGTATTGAAGCAAAAAGTAGAATTAGCCTGTAGTAAATTAGGTAATAAGGCAGCCCTTTATGGAATAGCCAGAATGGTTTTTGATATCAATATAGAAGAAGAAATTATTGGGAGGATAAATTAAAGGAGGTAGAAAAATGTCATATTTATTAGGGCTGGACATTGGTACCAGTGGTGTGAAGGGATTATTATTATCTGCAGAAGGGGAGATTAAACTAACCCTGACAGAGAATTATCCCCTCTACACACCTCACCCAGGTTGGGCAGAGCAAAACCCGGAGGATTGGTGGGAAGCTACCAGTAAATGTATTAGGGGTATTATCAGTAAAAGTGGTATAGATCCCGCTGAAATCAAAGGAATTAGCTTTTCCGGCCAGATGCATAGTTCTGTATTTTTGGATGAAAACATGGAGATAATAAGACCTGCTATTCTCTGGAGTGATACCAGAACCAGCAAGCAATGCCAGGAGATATATGAGCGGGCAGGAGGCTTAAAGGAATTAATCGGTTATGTTTCCAACCCTGCTCTGGAAGGTTTTACTGCTCCTAAGATTTTGTGGCTCCGGGAGAATGAGCCAGAGAACTATGCCAGAGTAAAGATGGTTTTATTGCCAAAAGATTATATCCGCTATAAGATGACCGGTGCTATACATATGGATGTTTCTGATGGAGCAGGAACCCTTTTAATGGATGTTGTGAAAAAAGACTGGTCAGAAGGCTTATTGGAAAAACTGGGTCTTTCCCGGGATATCTTGCCACCTGTAGTGGAGTCAATTACTGTTACCGGTGAAGTGACAGCAGAGGTGGCAGCAGAAACAGGCCTGAAGGCAGGAACACCGGTTGTAGCTGGTGGTGCTGATAATGCCTGTGGTGCAGTAGGCAGTGGTATTATCAAGGAAGGCCGGGTAATGGTCAGTATTGGTACATCTGGTGTTGTGGTAGCTTTTGCCAGGCAGCCAAATGCTGATCAGGGAGGAAGGATTCATCTCTTTAACCATTCCCGTCCTGATAGCTGGTATATGATGGGGGTTATGCTTTCTGCCGGTATGTCCTTTGAATGGATGAAGGAGAGCCTTTTTGCCAATGAACTTGATTATGCTAAGTTAAATGAACTGGCAGCAGAAGTAGAGCCTGGTAGTGAAGGTTTAATCTTCTTACCTTATCTCTATGGAGAGAGGACCCCTCATGCTGATGCCAATGCCCGGGGTGTCTATTTTGGTATTTCCGGTAAACATAACCGGGGTCATTTTATCCGCAGTACCATGGAAGGTGTAGCCTATGGCCTGAATGATTCCCTCCAGTTAATTAAAGACCAGGGAGTAGCCATTGATGAGATCAGGGCTATTGGCGGTGGGGCAAAGAGTGCCGTCTGGCAACAGATCATGGCTGATATCTTTGGTTATGAAATTAGCCTGCTGAATGTAGAGGAAGGACCAGCCTTTGGTGCTGCCTTGATTGCTGGAGTTGGCGTTGGCCTCTATGATAGTTTTGAAGAGGCTGGAGAGAGTATTATTAGAGTTGATAGGACTATAGCGCCTATTGCAGAGAATGTGAAGAAATATCAGGAATACTACTCTATTTATAGGGACCTGTATAAGAGTTTAAAAGGAGATTTTGCTAATTTAGCAAAGATAAATTAAATATAAATTAAAAATGAAGGAGGCATATTTATGAGTTATTTTAAAGATGTAACAGCAATTAAGTTTGAAGGCAAGAATTCCAAAAATCCACTTGCTTTCAAGTATTACAACCCGGATGAACTGGTTGGCGGACAGAGGATGGAAGATATCCTGAGGTTCTCCGTAGCTTACTGGCATACCTTCTCCGCTGAGGGAGGAGACATGTTTGGTTCAGGCACCTGGTTAAAACCCTGGGAAGTTGGTTCTACACCAATGGAAAAAGCCAAAAACAGGGTAGAGGCAGCTTTTGAATTTATGCAAAAATTAGGGGTAAAATACTTCTGCTTCCACGATGTGGATATTGCCCCAGAAGGAGAAACCCTGAAAGAAAGCTTTGCCAATCTGGATGAGATTGCTAAACTGATCAAAGAGAAAATGGATGAGACCGGTATTAAATTGCTCTGGGGTACATCCAATATGTTTGGTCATCCAAGATTTATGCATGGTGCTGCAACCTCACCTAATGCTGATGTTTTTGCCTATGCTGCAGCCAAGGTTAAGAAGGCTATGGAGATTACCAAGGAATTAGGCGGCGAGAACTATGTGTTCTGGGGCGGCCGTGAAGGCTATGAGACCCTGCTCAATACCGATATGGCCCTGGAACTGGATAATCTGGCCCGTTTCTTCCATATGGCCGTAGATTATGCTAAAGAAATTGGTTTTACAGGTCAATTCTTAATTGAACCAAAACCAAAAGAGCCAACAAAGCACCAGTATGATTTTGATACTGCTACAGTTATTTCTTTCTTACGTAAATATGACCTTGATGACTACTTCAAGGTAAATATCGAGGCTAACCATGCTACCTTAGCCGGCCATACCTTCCAGCATGAGCTGCATGTAGCAAGGATTAATGGTATGCTGGGTAGTGTTGACGCTAACCAGGGCGATATGCTCTTAGGCTGGGATACAGACCAGTTCCCAACCAATATCTATGATACTACCATGGCTATGTATGAAATCTTGAAGAATGGCGGTCTGGCACCGGGTGGCTTAAACTTTGATGCCAAGGTACGCAGAGGTTCCTTTGAGCCAGTAGATCTCTTCTACGGACATATTTCCGGTATGGATGCTTTTGCAAAAGGCCTGAAGGTAGCCCACCGTCTGCTGGAAGACAGGGTACTGGAAGACTTTATTGCTGAAAGATATAAGAGCTACACCGAAGGTATCGGTAAGGATATCGTAGAAGGCAAAGTAAGCTTCAAGGAACTGGCTGAATATGCCATGGAAAATGACCAGATTGTCAATCAATCCGGTAGACAGGAGTACCTGGAAGCTATCGTTAACCAGTATATCCTGGAAACTGAATAATAAATATGTTTATAAAGGACTGCTTCCCCTGGAGGCAGTCCTTTTTTTCCAGACAATACGGGTTTTTCCTTGCCAGGTTTGAGGGAATAATCATAGTAGAAGAAATTATTATAGTGTAATGAGAAAAAATATAATAAATAATGATTAATTATATTAATCAGAAGAGTAAAGAGGAGGATATTTTTTAGATAATAAAAGCAGGATTTAATTGCTTTTTATAGAAGTACTATTATAATATTTATAATAATTAAAGAAGAGGGAGTGAAGAGGGGCCAATGGATAATTATGATGTAAGATGGGAACAGTTGTTAGAGGAATTAAGTGATATGAGTGAAATAGCAGAGGGTATGCTGCAGGATGCAATAAAGGCGCTGAATTCCAGAGATATAGAACTGGCCAAAGAGGTTATTAATAAAGATGATTTGGTGGATAATTATTTGATAACAGTTGAAGAACAGGCTACCCGTTTACTGGCTATGGAGCAACCCTTAAGAAGCGATGTCTGGAATAATATTGCTGCTATCAAGATTGCCAGTGATCTGGAGCGGGTTGGAGATATGGCCCATAATATTGCTGAAATAGTCCTTAATTTGAACAAAGATGAAAAAGTAGAACCCCTAATTATGATCCCTGAACTGGCTGATCTGGTTTTAGAGATGTTAGATACAGTACTGGAAGCTTTTGTAACCAGAAATGCCGATTTAGCTGAAGCTGTTTGCCGCAAAGATGAAGAAGCAGATAATATCTATGAACAGATTTTTAATAGCAGTATTAAACTAATGGATAAGAGTGAGGGTACAACTAATATAAGCCAAATTATTAGTTTCCTGGATGTAGCCAAATCCCTGGAGAGGATTGGTGACCATGCTACTAATATCGGAGAGGAAACTATTTTTGTAGTAACCGGAAAGAGGGTTAAGTACTAATTATTTTTATTTATAATATTGTCTATCGGGGGAAGTCATCTTTTGTCAGGATGACTTTTCTCTTTTTATAAAACCATGGAAGTTAATAATTTTTTACTGGTTAGGACAGGCAAAGCTGTGAAGCGCCTAATCTTTTGATGCCTAGATTCATTTAGAGCCAGGAAAGATAAGGCCTTTGAAGGGATATTTGATATGCTAGAGTTGAAGAAGAAGATGTTATAAACATCTCTTGCTGGAATAGAAAAGAAAAAAGACGGTCACAGGGCTGTCTTGCAGATTTAATGTCTGGGATTTTGGGAAACAAGTTTTATGGCCTCGGTTATTGTAGAAATTGCATCTACTTTTAATTGGGTTTCAAACTCCTTGATCCGGGTCCGGATCTCTCCATGATGGCTGGCAACATATCTAGGGGGCAGTCTGTTGAGGGAATAAGAAGCTATATCCAGTAAACATTTTTCACAGGTACATATATTACCAAAATCATTTTTTTCTAGGAGATCCTCCAGGATTTCAATAACGATTTCCTCAGTATGATTTTTAAGATTCCTACTGATGTTCGACCAATCTATTTTCCTCTCCTCCTCTTTAAACAGGAAAAAATAATATTATATTATATTATATTATATTTATTTATTTCTCCTTTCATTAAAAAAGGAACGTGTAAAATTTAAGTAGGAAAAGAAGGAAAACAAGGTATAGATAAAGAAATAGAGACCTCAAACAAACCCGCCAAAGGAGTTGAGGTCTCTATGGTAAATATTTTACTACAAAACATAACAGATATCAATACCTTGGAGAAGGCAGCACTGGAACTTGCAAGGCAGATAATGGAGAAGGCAATAGAAAAGCTTGAAGA
>Ga0208823_1000223_pt1 | contig 48491 bp, 46 predicted proteins | sample AD_UKC075_MetaG_FD_184440 | JGI IMG/M metagenome (GOLD analysis project Ga0208823, IMG submission 184440) | Active sludge microbial communities of municipal wastewater-treating anaerobic digesters from USA - AD_UKC075_MetaG (SPAdes) (version 2) | ecosystem: Engineered > Bioreactor > Anaerobic >...
AAGGATTTGGCCAATCCGAGGAACAACAAGAAGCCGTGCATGGACTATCATCTTGGCTTATGTTCTGGAGTTTGCGTTGGCGAGGAGAGTAAGGAAGAGTATCTATTGCGTATCGGAGAGCTAAGAAAGGCACTCTCTGGTGATTTCACCACTGTGATAAATTTCGTTCAAGAGAGAATGGAACAACATTCACGATTACTCGATTTTGAAAACGCAATAAAGTATAGGGACATCTTTATCAACTTCAATAAGGTTATGGAGAGTCAAGGTGTTGTACTACCAAGTTCCTTCAATATAGACGTTATAGTGGAAAGAAGTAATACGTACCTTGTGTTCAAGATTAGATCAGGCTATTTACTTTCCAAGCTTGTTTACGAATTTGAAGGAAGTTTTGAGGAATTCGTTGAATTGTTCTATTCTAATAAACTTGGTAGCAAGAGTGATTTACCAAATTCGATAATTGTCGAAAAGGGCTCTGGGATGAAGAAAATATCTCAGCTAATTGGTGTTGAGATCAGACAACCTAATAGCGATGAAGAAAAACAACTCTTAGATAAGGCAATTGATAATTTGAATTACGAGATTGGTTTGATACTATCGAATCAACGCGTTTTAAAACAGATGAAAGAGCTTCTGGGTTTATCGAAGATACCAATTCGAATTGAAGGTATGGATATATCCCACACGTATGGGAAAAACACAGTAGCTTCTTTGATAGTGTTCGAAAATGGTGAGGTAAAGAAAGATCAATACAGAAGATACAAGTTGGGAGATATTTTGGATGACTTTGAGAGTATCAGGATGGTGATAAGGAAACGCTACACAAAACATGAGCTTCCGGACCTACTATTTGTAGATGGTGGTTTCGGTCAGGTAAATGCCGCATACCAGGCCCTAAATGAGATAGGTAAAGAATGTGAGGTGGTTGGTTTAGCTAAAGAAGAAGAGATTATTGTTACAAAGGCTGGCGAGATAAAATTGAGTTATGACCACCCCGTACTAAGACTACTCGTACGCTTGCGTGATGAAACGCATAGAGTTGCCAATGGTTTCCAAAGGGAACTTAGTACAAAGAGAAGTTTGAGAAGTGTACTCGACGAAGTAAAAGGAATCGGTCCGAAGAAGAAAAAACTTTTGCTTGAACATTACAATTCTGTTGAGCAGATAAGAAATGTGTCAAGAGAGGAAATTGAGCGATTAATTGGAAAAAAGGCCGCTGAAAGTTTGATAGCTGAAGTATGTGAGCGCATGGACTTTTAAAATAGTGTTACTGTAGTTGATAAACTGATAATGAGTGTTATAATTTATAGAGTAAATTTTTCTATCTATTCATCTATCCTAACTAATTACAAAAATCTGTCTTTGAATTCTGAGGTTCACACGGGAGGTGTCTTTCGTTGACCACTTTCATCATCAGAAGACTACTTTTGTTACCACTGATAGTTTTGGGTGTCTCGCTGATTATATTTAGCTTGTTCCAAATATTAGGCCCAGACAAATTACTTGCAGCGTACGTCAACCCAAATGTTTTTGACAAGCTCTCACTAAGTGATCTCCAGGTGCTAAAAGAAAAATATGGTCTCACAAAACCGTTTGCAGAGAGATATGGCATATGGTTGTGGAATGCACTTAAGGGAGATCTAGGATGGTCCCAGGTGGGTAAGGAACCTGTTTTGAAAGCTATTATAAGCAGGTTCCCATATACACTAGAACTTGCACTTTATGCCTTGATACCTGTGGTCGGTATCGGTATCTGGCTAGGTGTTTTAGCAGCGGTAAAGCGAGACAAGTTCTTGGATCAGTTCATACGAATCTTTGCAATAGTCGGCTGGTCTTTTCCAGACTTTGTCTTCGGTTTACTAGTCTTGATGCTCTTCTACTCTGTGTTAGGTTGGTTCCCACCAGGAACGCTTTCTCAATGGGCAGAAGAAATTGTCAAATCACCAGAGTTTCACAAAATAACACACTTAGTCTCCATTGATGCGCTTTTGAATGGTAGGCTCGATGTATTTTGGGATGCCCTAAGACACATCATAGGTCCAGTTATAACACTTTCGTTCCTATGGTGGGCATATCTTTTGAGAATCACGAGGTCAAGTATGCTTGAAGTACTTTCAAAAGAATATGTCAGAACTGCTAGAGCAAAAGGTGTCCCTGAGCACGATGTTATCCACAAACACGCACAAAGAAACGCAATGATACCTGTTGTAACCGTTGCGGGTAACATGGTTATAGGTCTTTTGTCTGGTACGGTTATCATCGAGGTTATATTCAATAGGACCGGAATAGGGAGGCTGGCGGCTGATGCTGCTGTTCAGTTAGACTATGCTACGGTCTTGGGAACAACTCTGTTCTATTCGATAATTCTTGTTCTCGGTAACCTCATTATCGATATACTTTACGCAGTATTCGACCCGAGAGTCAGATTAGGTTAAGGGGGTGCCAGACAATGAACGAAGAAAAAAAGCAAAGCAGCGAATTTAAACGTACGATGCGGAAAATATTTAGGAATCCTTCAGCAGTTTTGGGTTTTGTATTACTGATATTTTTCATCATAATTGCTATTTTTGCACCGCTCATTGCTAAACCAATAAATCCGATGATGTTAGATGATGATGGCAATTACATGAAATTAGATAACCCGTATATAATGCCAATAATTACATGGAGTTCTGAACCGGTACCACCATCTGCTGAACATCCATTTGGTATGATCCAGGGTAGAGATATCTTTTACGGTGTTGTCTGGGGAACAAGGACGGCATTTTTCATAGGTCTAACAGTTACCATTATTTCCACGTTGTTTGGTATATTGATAGGTTCTATATCTGGCTATTACGGTGGATGGATAGATGAAATACTCATGAGAATAACTGATGTATTCATGTCAATTCCTTTCTTACTTGCAGCTATGGTACTCACAACTATTCTAGGAAATGGTATCGATAAGATTATGATAGCAATGACCGTCTTCGGATGGATGGGTGCCGCTAGGTTGATAAGGGCAAATATTCTACAAGTTAAAGAAGAACAGTTTATCCTTGCTGCAAGGGCTCTCGGTGTCAAAGATTATTTTATAATAATGAAGCACGTACTACCAAACACTATTTTCCCTGTAATTATACAGGCTTCCATGCGTATGGGCTCTCTTGTTATAACAGCCGCAGGTCTTTCGTTCCTCGGTTTGGGTGCTCCTCTAGGATATGCTGATTGGGGCTCAATGCTTAACTTTACCCGCAACTGGATACTCGGTTCCAGTGGGTCGACTTTTTCATACTGGTATGCAGTGTTCTATCCTGGTATGGCAATGGTGTTATTCGTGCTCGCATGGAACCTCGTGGGTGATGCTTTAAGAGACGTCTTCGACCCAAGGCTGAAGTAGTGTTGGAGTAATGGAGGTGGACAATTTGGAAAAGAACCCTTTGTTAATAGTTAGGAATCTAAGAACTTATTTTTATACAGAAGATGGGGTCGTCAAGGCTGTTGATGGCGTCGATTTCGAAGTCTATGAAGGAGAGACTCTCGGCATAGTTGGGGAATCCGGAAGTGGCAAGAGCGTGTCATCTCTTGCAGTTTTAAGGTTGCTTGACCCAAAAGGGAAAATAGAAGAGGGTAGCGAAATAATATTCAATGGCAAGAGCCTATTAGAACTTAGCGAAGATGAAATGAGAAGAATTAGGGGAAATGATATAGCCATGATATTCCAAGAACCAATGGTTGCACTTAACCCTGTTTTCACAATTGGTGATCAGATAATGGAAGCAATTCTGCTTCATAGAGATGTGGACAAAAAGGCTGCACGTCAGATGGCAATCGATATGCTGAACAAGGTTGGCATACCTGAACCTGAAAAGAGAATCGATGAGTATCCACATGAATTATCTGGCGGTATGAGGCAAAGAGCTATGATAGCCATGGCACTTTCTTGCAGACCAAAGTTGTTGATCGCAGATGAACCAACAACAGCACTAGATGTTACAATTCAAGCGCAGATACTCGAATTGATGAAGGAACTTCAGAGAGAATACGGAATGGCGATCATTCTTATCACTCACGACGTTGGTGTTATAGCTGAAAATGCTGATAGGGTTGTTGTTATGTATGGCGGTAAGGTTATGGAAACTTCAGATGTCCAGACCACATTTAAGAAGCCGAAACATCCGTATACTTGGGGGCTACTCAATTCTATACCAAGGTTAGATATAGAGCAGGAAAGGTTGTACAGCATACCTGGAATGGTTCCTGATCCGTTACATTTCCCTGCAGGTTGTAGATTCAGCAACAGATGTGAGTTTGGGGAAGAGAAATGCTCCGTTGAGATGCCACCGCTTGTAGAGATCGAACCAGGACATATGGTGAGATGCTTCTTCCATCAAAAAGTCGAAGAGGCACAAAAACTGTCTAAGGCTGGTGAAGGAGCATGACAAATAACAAAACAGTAGCCACAAACAATGCTCAGAATACGAATGAAGGGAAAAATGTCCTCCTTCGAGTTGATAATTTGGTAAAGTACTTCCCAATAAAGGCAGGGGTTTTTAAGAGAACAGTCGCATGGGTCAAGGCAGTTGACGGTGTCAGTTTTGAGGTCTACGAAGGCGAAACTGTAGGTCTAGTTGGAGAATCTGGTTGTGGAAAGACTACAGTTGGCATGGCATTACTTAGATTGTATGAACCAACATCTGGAAGAATAATTGTGAACGGCGAGGATACAACACACTACTTTTTGCCAATGCGAAAAGCAAAGAAGTATGTTAGAAGTACCTATATAAACAGATTCCAAAAGGACGATTTCACACCTCAAGATGATTTGGATATAAAGTATTATGATATATTCAAAAAGAATGGTGAGAATGGTCTTTTAGATTATTTGGTTGGAGATTTGGAAAATAAAAGATTATCTTTTAGGCGGAATATTCAAATCGTTTTTCAAGACCCATATAGTTCATTGGATCCAAGAATGCGTGTTAAGAATATTCTTGCCGAAGGCCCGTTGGCACACAAGATCATTGAAAAGTCGCAAGCAATTGAGGCTGTTGGAAAGGGACTTGAGGAAGTAGGTATACATACAACGCATATGTACAGATTCCCTCATGAATTTTCAGGTGGTCAGAGACAGAGAATTGGAATTGCTAGGGCACTACTCATGAATCCTAAACTTATCATCGCTGATGAAGCAGTTGCAGCTTTAGACGTTTCAATCAGATCTCAGGTTATAAATCTTATGATGGACCTACAGAAGGAACACAATTTGACTTATTTGTTCATTTCTCACGACCTATCACTCATCAAGTATATATCAAGCAGAGTTGTCGTTATGTATCTTGGCAAGGTCGTTGAAACATCGCCAAAAGAAGAATTGTTTGAAACACCATTGCATCCATACACTAAAGCATTGATGAGTGCTATTCCAGTACCGAATCCTGAATTTAAGAAGCAGAGGATTATCCTACAAGGGGATGTGCCTAGTCCTGTTAATCCACCAAGTGGATGTCCATTTCATCCCAGGTGTCCAGTTGCCAAACCAATCTGTTCAAAGGAAGTACCATTATTGAGGGAAGTAAGTCCAGATCATATAGTTGCTTGTCATTTCCCAGGTAGTTTGTAATTAACTTTCAAGGACAAAAAACATGGCATTAGGAAAGCCCTCTCACAAATACCGAGAGGGCTTTCCTTCATTTCTGCATAACAACGTATAACGCGTGATGCACTATGATCTGTTATTTATACTCTTCAGCAAGGTATTTCTTTATTTCTGTGTCTGCTTTCTTTATTGCCGATTCCATATCAACTTTTCCGTTGATGTAGTCATTGAACATCGTGCTAACAACGTTTCTAATTTCTGTCCAAACACTGATCTGTGGATCTATCTTTGCGTTATCAATTTGCTGTAGTGGTATTTCAAGCAGTGGATCAGATTTTGCAGCCTGTTTCCAGATTGTTGTTTGGAGAGCAGCTTGTCTGACTGGTAGATATCCCGTGTTAATCGCCCAGTAAGCTGTCACTTCTGGGGAGATTAGATATTTCATGAATTCCCACGCAGCTCTCTTTTCTTCTTCCTTTGCAGATGTGAACATTATAACATCTGTTCCCGCAAATGGTACATTCCTTGTCTTCCAGACCGGCACTGGTGCCCAACCCCAAGTGAACTTTCCTTTCGATGATTGCTCAGCATACGTTCTGCCAGCTATTGTATCAATGTACATGAGGATTGTTCCTTGGCCAAATATATCGTTCAGATATCCACCTTGTGCAAATGCTGCGTTATCATCGAGTAGTTTTTTGAAGAAACTCATAACATCCCTTGTTTCTTTGGAATCAATCGCTGAAACGTATTTTCCAGTTTTATCTTTCTTGACTATATCTCCACCACGCATCATTAGAAAGATCTGGAATGTGTCAACTGTTGTTCTGAAAGCATAACCGTACACATCTGGTTTGCCATCTTTGTTCTTGTCTCTCGTAAGAGTTTTTGAAGCATAAAGCAGTTCGTTTATAGTTTTCGGTACGCTTACACCAGCAGCTGAAAGAGCAGTTGCGTTGTAGTAAAGTATGTAGAGACTTTTATTGAATGGAACCGCATATACAGTATTACCCCACGTGCAGTTTTCTCTAAATGCCTTGAACACATCTTCCCATTCTGCCTTTGTTATACCAATCTTTGGATCATCCATGTACTTGTTCAGCGATTGTACGATGTTACTTTGGAGTAGTTTCGCTGTCCAATTTGAATATGCTTGAGATATCGTCGGGAGCTGTCCCGCTTGGGCACCCGCAAGGAGTTTTTGTTGTAATGCATTGTAGTTACCAATATAAACAGCCTCAACAACGATATCAGGATGAGATTCATTGAACGCCTTCACTATGTTGTCAAGTGTAGTCCCCTGTTCCCCGCCCATAGCATGCCAAAAAACAACTTTTGTTGCCGCAAAGAAACTTACAGATACAACTAATAATACTACTAACAAGACCTTCTTCATACATCTGCACCTCCCCATGTTGTGTTGGAAATCTGATACATTCTAGCAAGAGCCTAGCCTATTATTATATCACAATTATCTAAAAAATCCTCTTTCTATATACAGGTCTAATCTCAAAAAACGGATAAAGCCACGCTGTTTTTTGATATTAATGACTATTTTTCGGGAAATATCTTCTTTTTCATTTCTTGATAGCGATGACCAATCTTATGATTTCGGTAGGTTGGGCCATTTTCAAGATTCTTGAAGCTTCGGACATTGTATTTCCTGTTGTCAATACGTCGTCTATAAGCAACACTTCCTTGTTCACTATCATTTCTGAAGCACTATCTATCATTGCGAATTTGCCCTTCACCGACTCTTTCCTATCTGCTGTTTGCAGTTGATCAGTTTCCCTCACCGCATCCATGGATTTGATCCAGGGTTTCTCAGTCATCTTCGATAACTGCTTTACGATAAGCTCAATATGATCATATCCTCGTTTTTTCTTTGCGCTTTTTGTGGCGGGTACATAAGAAATAATATCAAACGATATTCTGTGAGCAATTATCACATTGTGTGTCAGTTTTGCTAGTTCCTTGCAAAGCGAGTGATGGTTATGATATTTGTAGGCCAGGATAAAATCTCTGAGCTTTTCCTCGTAAAAGCCGAAGTAATGAACCTCATAATTGTTAACAGTCTTGGTCGATACTGCAGGAGTGGTATTTAGAAAAGTCTCACAATCTGGGCATAAGCGTCTCCCAAAACTTTCATTCCCGCAAACTGTGCAATTCGTAGTTGTCAACAAGTCCAGGGCATTTTCGATGCAAGTTCTGACAAAATTCAAAGATTTTGTGGACGTGAGAGACGTCTGTTCGGAATCAGGCTTCGACGATTTCATACTCTTTTGTATCTGTATCTAATATCACAGCTGTTGCACGGCCGGTAAGGTAACCGCAAGATTCACCAGGATTGATTATAAGTGTCTTTCCATCTTGCTGTATGTCGAGCTTGTGCGTGTGACCGTACAGCACAAAATCGTAAAGTTGAGATTTTACAGCAGGAACAAGTGCATATGGCTCGTGCATGAGAAAGAGTTTCATTCCATCGATAGTAAGTTCAAACGGCCCGTTGTGAATCTTGTTATGGAACTTCTGTGCTAAAAAGAGTTTTTCACCATCGTTGTTCCCAAATATTCCAAAGAAGTCTATACCATTTTCAATGAAATATGGTGCCATAAACGGTGAAACAATATCTCCAAGGTGAAAGATCCTCGTTACACCTTTTTCTAAAGCCTTTTCGATCAACTTCTTCACATTTGGGATACAGTCGTGGGAATCACTTATGATCATCCACATGTTCTTTTGTGGATTCTTCTCTTGGTCCTGTGGATTCTGTAATTTCTGAAGATTTTTCTGGGGATTCAACTGCCTCGATCTCCTTTCTAAATCTGGCAAATCGCCAAACTAATACAGTTCCAAGGAAAACTATTAGATAATACGTGACGAACCTGTATACAACTATTCCGCTCATAGAAGCTTTTCCTCCGTATATCGTGGAGTACACAAGTTGATAGAATCCTTCTACACCACCACTAGAACCCGGCGTTGGAATGTAATATGCAACTGTGCTAAGCATCGTCATTATGCCCCAGAAAACAGGGAATGCCAAGGTCTTTGTGGAGACAGATTCTATTGCAAATTTCAATTGATATGCAATAAGTGCAGAACCAAGTAATCCTAATCCAAAGTCGAGTATTAGCGACCAAGAAGATTTTGAAAACAATATTTTCGTGGATTGACTCATCTTGTCTAACCATTCAAGCGCATCTGCTTCTTTCTTTTTTATCTTTTCGGATTTTGTTATGAAACCGATGAATCGGAATATCTTCAAAAGTAGGTTTTTGTTAACAAATACCAAGAATCCTAAGATAGTTATAACAACTGTGACAAAAAATCCAAGCAACACGATCGTCAGTCCCACAGTTCCCCGTAGTATCGATAGTACTTTACTTATGAAGAAGATATCAACAGTGAAGACTACTGCTACGCCAACAAACAAACGACTTATTGAAATGTTGGTTGCGTCGTAGGCAGGTATGCCAAGCCTTGTAAGGTGATAAATCTGGAATGGTTGACCCCCAATGGACATTGGTGTGACGAATGAAAAGAACATATTGAGGAATACGTTCTCGAAACATTGAAAAAGGGTAAGTTTGTGTCCCATACTCCTAACGACAAAAAACGTTCTTAGTGTATGCAATAAATAATCTAAAACAAGTAGTCCAAGCATAACTAACCAAGCTTTTTTCGGGAACACTTTTATCGCAGAGATCATGTTTTGGTCTGCAAAGAATACACCGACGATGTTAACTATAACAAATCCGATTATGACTGAGATTATCACGTTGATCAATATTTTTCTAAGATTCAAAGACTATCACCCTTTCTCTGTCTATTCTGTTTAGTTTAGAATGTTTCAGTCCTCTAATTCGTCCTTGATCTCAAAAAGAGAGAGAAAAGTTCCATGTCTTCCATTGTAGTTATCTTTATGTTCTTCTTAGAACCCTTTACATAATAGATTTTACCACCAGTGCTCAAAATTATCGAGGCATCATCTGAAAACATTTGTAACCTATCTATATTTGCTTTCATTGCATTTGAGATTATAACATATTTGAATGTCTGCGGTGTTTGATGAAGGTATATCTTGCTTCTTTCAATGAGTTCCTCAACTTCAATACCACTTTCTGAATAACTTACCGTATCTGTCGAATTGATTGCTGTTACTACTGCACCATGTTCCTCGCAGCGTTTGATATTTTCCAGGACTATTTCTTTTGAAACCAACGGCCTTGCACCATCGTGTACTACAACTATATCATCATTAGAAGCTATAGATTTTAGGAATTCGACCCCATTCCAAACGGAGTATTCTCTACTCTCACCACCTGAGATAACATCAATATGCCCAATGCTTTTGAAACGTAATTGAAGATGAGATATGATTTCTCGTGTGTCATCCAAATAATCCTTTGGCGAGGTAATGATAATGCGGTCGAAGATGTAAAAATCGATGAATTTTTCCACAACATATTCTAACAATGTTCTGCCATCTTCCAGTGGGTAGAACTGCTTCGGTTTTGTCCAACCAAACCTCTTGCCCTCACCTCCAAAAGTCAAGATGGCATATTTCTTGCGATTTGTCGCTTTCTCGTCACTATCGAATGCACTATCCAATAGTCAAGCTCCTTTCTCTCTTATCATTCTTAGCAATTCTTCTTCGTTAATCGTTGTTACACCAAATTTGATTGCTTTGTCAAGTTTGCTACCAGGATTATCGCCCACAATGAGATAATTCGTTTTCTTTGTGAGGTTGTCTGTGAAGTGTCCACCAAGTGATTCTATGTAGTTTTTAATTTCCTCACGAGAGAAGTGCTTGAGTGTACCTGTAACGCAAAATGTTAAACCACTTAGTACGTTTTTCTCTTCTTTTACAGTAGTTTCTGCCTTGACACCAGCTTGCTTTAATTTTTCTATGATCTCACGGGCTTTATCACTGTTAAAGTAGGAAACTATACTATTTGCAACTTCCTCGCCGATTCCCTCTATTTGCATTAAATCCTCAATTCGTGCGTTTGATAGCTCATCGATCGTTGTGTATTTTTTTGCCAGTACTTTTGCCGTTTTCTCTCCTACACCAGATATGCCCAATCCAATTATCAATCTGTCGAGCGATGTGTTCTTGGCATTTTCTATTTCAGATAACAAATTTGAAATCATCTTCGGCCCAACACCATTTATCTGTGATAGCATAAATACATTCAGATAGAATATATCAGCGATATCTTTTACAAAACCTGCATCGACAAGTTTTGAGATCAATTTCGGCCCTACGCCTTGTATATTAAGTGCCTGTCTTGAGACAAATACTTCCAATTGCCTTTTTAACTTTGCCTGGCAGAATGGATTTTGACACTCATATGCAACGTATTCTCCAGATTGCTTTCCAACCGGTCCACCACATACGGGACATTTTTCTGGAGGTTCTATTGGAACTTCATCACCATTTCTCAATTCGGTGACTACGTAAGAGACTTGCGGAATTATACCGCCAGCCTTTTCGATCAATACATAATCACCTATGCGTATGTCCTTCTCTGCAACATAATCAAAGTTATGAAGCGATGCTCTCTTGATAATCGTACCTTCCAGTTCGACCGGGTCAAATTCTGCAACAGGGGTAATCACACCAGTTCTTCCAACTTGATAAGCAACGTTCAAAACCTTTGTTCTAACTTGTTGCGCTGGAAATTTGAATGCGATGGCCCATCTTGGTGACTTTGCAGTCATACCAAGTTCATTTTGTTTTTCGAAGTCGTTGACTTTCACAACTACGCCATCGATCCAATACTCAAGTTCTTTTCGCTTCTGCGTCCACTCTTTCCAGTATGCTATAACTTCGTCGACTGACTCGCATAATTTACTGTGCGGATTGACTTTGAATCTCATCTTTTCAAGGAATTTCAACGCTTCCCACTGCGTTTTCAGGCCATATTGTTGGGGTTTTACAATGTAATATATAAAAGAATCCAATTTTCTCTGTGAGACGACAACTGGATCAAGTAGATGTAGAGTACCTGCCGTTGCATTCCGTGGATTTGCAAATGTGGCAAGCCCTTCCTCTTCTCGTTGAGCGTTGAATTGTTCGAAAAAACTAACTGGCATGAAAATCTCGCCACGTACTTCCAAATCTATTGGTTCAGTCAATTTAAGAGGGATAGACCTTATCGTTTTAACGTTTACAGTAACATCGTCACCTCTAAGACCGTCACCACGAGTGATTGCTTGAACTAACATACCATCTTTGTATCTCAATGCGATGGAGACACCGTCTATCTTCAACTCGGCAACGTACGATACTTGTCCAACACCTTTTTTGACTCGTTCGTCAAAATTTCTGATATCCATTTCATTGTAGGTATTATCCAGACTAAGCATAGGTTCAACATGTTCGACAGTCTCAAAACCTTCAACATGAGATTCTCCAACTCTTTGGGTTGGAGAATCTGGGGTTTTCAATTCTGGATACTTCTCTTCTAATTCTATCAATCTTTTCATTAATTTATCGTATTCTTCGTCGCTTATGACAGGACTAGACAGGACATAATATCTGTAATTGTGGTACTCGATTTCATCTCTGAGTTTTTGAACTTCTTCCCTTATTTTTTCCGGTACCATTGGATTCACCCTCGCGTTTTGATTTTTTCAATTCCCCATTGACATTTACTTTCTTGCCATTTTGCTTTCCATTAGTACTACTGCTATTTTTCTGATTTTTCTTTACATCTTTACTATTTATCACCGTGCTTCCTTGTTCATTCATATCATTGTCTGTAATCTCGAACTTGATCTCCATTCTAACCTTGTCTGCTTTGACAACTTTCGCTTTTAGGATATCACCGATTCTGTAGATTATACCTGTGTGTTTTCCAATAAGCATTCCCTTTTCTTCATCGTAGTAATAATAATCATCCAAGGTAGAAACGTGTATAAGTCCTGATATGTATTTTTCGGGTATCTCAACGAACATACCAAATTTGGTTACTGAAGTGACAATCACTTGAAAAACCTCGCCCACGTGTTTTGAAATATAGTCTATTTTCTTGAGTGCTTCATAGTCCCATTCTGCCTCATTTGCATTCCGTTCTTTCTTACTGCAATGCACAGCCGCCTTTGAGAGGTATTTTTCAAGGTTTTTTCGCTCTTTCTTCGAAATTTTTCCTCCTGTTTCTAGGTACATCTTTAACAGTCTGTGGACTATAAGGTCTGGGTATCTCCTTATCGGAGATGTAAAATGAGTATAAGCCTCCGACGCAAGTCCGAAATGCCCCACGTTACTCGGTGAGTAAACTGCGCGCTTCATCGAGCGCACCAACAGTCTCTGAATGCTGTTTCTGAGTTGGTGCCCTTTGGTCTTTTCAAGTAGTTCTTGCAGAACCTTTGGATGGATTTGGTGAGGCATTCTCATTGTTACACCTATTGCAGAAAGGTAGTTCTTTAACTGAAGAAGTGTATCAAAATCCGGTTTTTCGTGTATTCTGTAGATGCAAGGCATTTTTGCTTTATCGAATATCTCAGCTATAGTTTCATTTGCCTTTATCATGAATTCTTCTATTATGACTTCGGATTCGCCACGTCTTCTTGCAACGATATCAATTGCATGCCCATTCTCGTCCAAAATGATCTCAACTTCGTCGCCTTCGATGTCTAGTATCGCACCTCTGCGTCTTCTATTCTCCCTCAGTATGTCCTTCAGTTCTTTCATGAGACGTATATGTTCAGCAAGATCTTTTAACTTATCTCCCTCAGGTCGACCTTCAATGAAGGCATTTACATCATCGTAAACTAACCTTCTGAAACTTCTGATAACACCGTTACCAACTTCGTAGTCTACAGTATTACCATTTTCGTCAATTTCCATGAGTAGTGACATAACTAATCTATCTTCTCCTTGAACCAAACTACACAGTCCGTTGGACAACTTAAATGGAAACATCGGTATGACCCTATCTCCGAGATAAACACTTGTTGCTCGTTCATATGCTTCTGCATCAAGGGCAGTATCTGGTCTCACATAATGTGAAACATCTGCTATGTGGACACCAAGTAGGTAGTTTCCGTTTGGCAGTTTCTTAACTTGTACTGCATCATCAAAATCCTTAGCATCAGCACCATCTATCGTGACTATTATCTCATCTCTAAAATCCCATCTGTCTCTAAGATCAGACTCAGGTACTCTATCAGGCAGCTTAGCAGTTTCCTCCATCACTTCATTGGGGAATTGTACTGATAAATTATGTTTCACAACAACTGTCGGAAAATCCGTCGCAGGATCTTCCACCATTCCTAGTACTTCAACTACTTTAACCTCTGGTGCCTTCTTTGGGGACGGATATCTTGTAATCTCAGCAACAACCTTCATTCCAGGTTTAGCACTGTTGATGTTCTCAATAGGTACGTTGAATTCGTATGGTAACTTCGGGTCATCGGGAATTACAAAAGCAAATTGCCCGCGAGTTTCAAAGACACCGACAAATTGTTTTATGCCACGTTCCAATATCTTTGTGACACGACCTTCGGGCAGTTCATACCATTTCCCTATTATCTGTACCTGAACTGTATCTTTATGCATTGCCAAATTCGTTTTCTCTATAGGAATTGCTATTTCTTGACCATTTTCAGCTGTCACGAAAGCTATGTTCCCACTACGAGTAAACTCGATTATACCGGTAACAAGGTTCCCCTTGGCTAATCTGTATCTACCGTCATCTCCCTTGAATATATACCCAGTACTAGTTAATTCCTCCAGTTGCTTTTTCAGCAATTCTCTCTCCTTTTCATCATCGATGTTGTAAAACCTGCATATTTCTTTAAAAGTCATCGGATTCTGTGCGAGAGATTTAAAAAACTCTTTCAGTTCTGTCTTTGATGGCAAGTCAACTACCTCCTTTTTATGTACGTTTGAAACGAATATCAATTCTAAAATATTTATATATATTATATCATAGGTAAAAGGGTATGTACTTATCATGCTTTATTTCCTTTATCTTTAGAATTGTAGCACTTTTCCCCTATTTGTGAATTTTGACTCTTTTCGTTTTCACTGATACACTCTTGATAATAGATGTAGTTACAAAACTCGATAATCTCGACAAACTCATATTGTCAAATAGTGTCAAAATAGTCTGAAGGAGGCATTTCTTGTGGGGCAAAAGAGTATATTTTCGTTTGAAACGTTCGTCTTTATATTCGTTCTGGTGATATTTCTTTGGCTTTTCCTAGCTACTATGGGAGGAGCTAATTTTTTTAAGACCCTTATGGCCACAGCTCATGATCTTCTGCTAAACACAGTATTATTTATAATGGCTGTTGCAGTACTAACAGGTGCTTTTGCCGCACTGCTCGATGAATTTGGAGTAGTTCACTGGGTCGATATATTGTTGGATAGATTCATGAAACCGCTATACAACCTACCCGGTATTGCGGTAATGGGAGTATTATCAACTTATTTTTCCGATAATCCTGCTATAATAGCACTAGGTAAAGATAAAAACTTTATCTCGCATTTTGAAAAATGGCAAGAGCCTTTACTCTGCAATTTAGGTACAGCATTTGGCATGGGTATGATTGTATCAACATTTTTCATAGCGCAAGGTGGACGTGCAGGCGTAAACTTGCTGCCTGCAGTTGTTATTGGGAACATTTCCACTGTGATTGGTAGTATAGTGAGCGTTAGGATGTTCTCGTACTGGACAAAGAAGAGGCTTGGAAGTATTCCTAAGGAAATACAAAAAGAAAACCTGAAATACAGAAAAATAAGGGAAGGCAGCATATTCGAAAGGACTTTAGAGGCGATGCTTGATGGCGGTAAATCTGGAGTTGACATTGGAATTGGAATAATTCCAGGTGTTCTCATAATAAGTACTTTTATCATGATGATTACCTTCGGGCCAAAGGATTTCAATGCCGGATATCAAGGGTTGGCCTACGAAGGTATAGCACTTTTTGATAAGATCGGTAAATATCTCTACTGGCCGATGAAGATATTATTTGGTTTCGAATCACCACAACTTGTGGCATTCCCAATAACTTGTTTGGGTTCAACAGGTGCGGCATTAGCTCTTATACCGCGGTTTATGGAGCATGGATTGGTGAATCCAAGTGACGTTGCAGTCTTCACAGCTATCGGTATGACATGGAGTGGTTATCTCAGTACACATGTGGGTATGATGGATGCCCTTGGATATAGACATCTCACAAGTAAAGCAATAATATCGCATACTGTAGGAGGACTAGTAGCTGCATTCAGTGCAAACATCATTTACAATCTTCTCTTCTAATCGTTGTTTTCGTTATTTAGTGCCGTGTTTAACGAATGTTCATAGCTTAGAAGAAAACAATTGAGGGGGATGGAAAATGGAGAAACTTTCTTTCAAAGACCTACGGATATTCAGAACTTCTGGTGAGCTACAAGTCAACACTTACCTCTTTTCACTACATGGGATAAACTATGTTGTCGATCCAGGCAAAGGTATCGGGGAATACGTAGACAGGATCAAATGTGATGTCATAATAACACACGGTCATTATGACCATATAGCAGGAATCAGAGAACTTGAAGTCGATAGGCTGTATATATCACCGGAAGATAGTGCTTTTTTAAGAGAAGCCAGACTTAATTTATCAGGCTTTTTTAATGATATTGTTAGTATGGACATTTCTTGGTATAATATAGATGATTATTTTGATACCCTACTAGCACCTGGGCATACCCCGGGCTCACGCATAGTAGTTTTCGAAGGCGTTCTATTTACGGGCGATGTCGTCTTTTCAGACACAGTTGGAAGAGCCGATCTGAACCCAATCCCTGGTCAACAACGAGTTATGAGTAAAACAGTAAGAACTCTCTCCAAGATATTTAAGCAATTTCCTCAAGATTGGTACGTCTGCCCCGGGCATGGGGATATCGTTACTTTGGAGAAATTGTTCAAGATGAATCCGTTTTTTAAGTAATTAGAAGTATCTGGAGTTGATTTTTTGACAAAGGACTTTGAGAATCTATACAAGCAGGAATTTATCGAAAGGTTCAATTCACTAGTAGGAAAACGAAAGATTATTTTGGACATCTTGAAGGATTATAGAGAACTTAACAAGGGGAAAATCGAATCGCTAATAAGAAACTTCGAAAGGCCTGAGAAAGAAGATCTAAAGAAGACAAATCCCCTCGTTTTTTCTTTTCTGCTCGATAATTTGTTCAACGGTAGAGATACTATTGAATCAAAGATAACAGATTTTGAACGGAACTCTATCTCGAAATATGTGCTATTTGAAATCCTATTTTGGTCAAAGCCTTCTACCTACCCGTTTCCTAGTTCCAAGATCAGCAACTACAGAGATTTCATTAAAGAGAAAAAGAGCAAATTGAACGAGTTAAAACTTGAAAACTTCTTAGAACTTCGTGCTTTGGAAACTATTTCTGAAGATGGTTTTATAGACGAGATAAAAAAAGAGATTATAAGAATTACTCCTTTAGAATTGGAAGACTATTTGTGGATGAGAGATTTTGTTAATTACCTTGATGGAGTTGAGAGGAATTCTGTAAAGTCTATGATCCACCCATATGTTTGGAGAGTTCTTACTTGCAAAAATTTTGAAAAGCCTTTAATAATAGATGGGAATAACATACTTATGATTTCAGAACTTAAGGGACCAGAGAAAATAGACACTTTGTTATCTTTAGTATCCAAATTGGACAAGATTTATTTTCCATTCTACGTAGTCTTTGATGCCAATGCAAAGTACAAGTTTAATACGAAGTACTTTAAGTACAAAAGAGTTTACTATCATTCTCCTGCAGATGAGCTTATACTAGGACTAGCTAAGGAGCTCAACGCAGTAGTGTGCTCAAGAGATAGGTACAGAGAATATAGTTCAAAGATCCGAAACATATGGCATGAGCTAAAAGTCTAGAATAGGAAACAAAAAGCGATAACAGTCTTAAACTACCCGCCACCTTAGAGGTGGAGGATTTCGAAAGAAGTTTAGTCAAACGACCCTTATTCTCTCAGGCTGGTCTAAGCAGCCTCTACACTGTAGAGCCATCAGGCTCATCAGTTTACTTGTCCGCACTAATGTGCGCCAGATGTATCAGTTAATATAATTATATCACACGTTTGTTTATTTTAAAAGTTTAAGACGAACAGAAAAGAGGTAGGGCAATTCCTCTCCAACTTAGGCTACCGCTTGGAAGTTGGAGTATCCTTGCCCATTATATTGATGAAAATGCGAGGTGCACTGATGATAATACTGGCAACTTCTTCCGAAAGAAGGATCAAGCTCTTTTCGTTATTAGGGTTGCCTTTTCAAGTGATTTCACCACAGATCGAAGAAACGCCTTCGCAGTGTAATCCGGAACGGATAGTTCTCGAATTATCCCACAAAAAGGCAGATGCAGTTTACACAAAATACCCCTATGAGACGATCATATCAGCTGACACAGTAGTTTGGTTTGATGGTAAAATAATGGGTAAACCGAAAGACGAAAATGAAGCTTGGAAGATGTTGAATAAACTCTCTGGAAACTGGCACAAAGTTTTTACAGGTGTTCATATTAAAATAGATGGTGAAGAGGTTTCTTTTTGCGAAGTTACAGAAGTGAAATTCAGACAGCTAACCGATTTTGAGATTGATTATTATGTTTCGACAAAAGATCCCTTGGATAAAGCAGGGGCTTACGGTATTCAAGGATTTGCAGGCGTCTTTGTTGAAAAAATAATTGGTGATTATACAAACATCGTTGGGCTACCTTTGCCGAGACTTTGGAAGCTCCTTTTGGATAGGGGGATTGTAGGTAAATATGCCGATAGAGAACGGTCCTAGAGAAAAGTTGATTTCCGAAGGTGCTGACTCCTTATCTACCCCTGAGCTGATAGCGATCCTCTTGAGAACTGGAACAAAAGATACGAACGTGCTGGTACTTTCAGATGAGCTATTCAATGCTTTTGGGAAAAGCCTTTACAAGATGTCAAGAGTAACGTTAGACGAGTTTAAAAAGATCAAAGGACTGGGTAACGTGAAAGCGGTAACGCTCTTAGCCGCTCTTGAACTTGCAAAGAGGTTAGTCAGAGAAGAAGTTTCAATTTTAGATGAACCGGTTTTTAACTCTCCTGAAAATGTTTTCAAATACTGTATGGACATGCAAACGTTTCGGCAAGAAGTTGCAAGGGTCTTGTTCCTCGATACAAAGTTGAAATTGGTAGGATCAAAGGATATATCTAAAGGGACGCTGAATATCTCTGTCGTCCATCCAAGAGATATATTCCGAGAAGCACTCTTGAGAAATTGTTCCGGTATTGTGTTAGTTCATAACCATCCATCAGGAGATGTAAAGCCAAGTAACGAGGATTTGGAATTGACCATCCGATTGAAGAAAACTGGTGATCTACTTGGAATAACTTTGCTTGATCACGTAATAATCGGGAATACGTTCTACAGTTTTAGACAAGATTGTAAAGAGGTAGGGTGGAACAATGATTGACAACGAAGATGAAAAACTCAAGAACTTAATGAAGTTAAAAGCTGAGATCGAAAAGGACCTAGAAAAAAAGGGGTTAGCCAGAGGAAAGAAAGAAACTCAAAAAGCGTCATCGGTTGATGAGACTGTTCTCAAGAAATTAAGAGAGAACATAGTTGTTTCTGCTCAGATCAAAGAAGAAGATAGTCTGACTCTTTACAATATAAACGCACAAGATTATGCTTCAGACTTAGAAGAGATAGAAAGAGCTATCAAGAATTTCCAAATGAAAACGTCTGATATGAACAGAAAGATAATCTTTGAAGGGCTTATAGATCTACTGCATGGGGAATTCGAAAAGGCAAAAAACTCTTTTTCAAAAGTGAAATCAATAGAATCTTACTACAACCTGTTGTTGACTAAAATATACGGTGGTGAAGAGATAACAAACGACATAACACAATTTCTAAAAGGATATCCAGACTCGATATATCCGTTGCTTTTACTTTTGGAATTCGAGTTGCTGAGAGGTAATCCCACGAACATCGAAAAGGTCTTATCGATCCTTGCAAAGAGATCTCTATTCTGGAGCATGATAAATGCATTGTATACAAACACTGCAACAGATGACAATGTGAACAAGGCAATTCGCGAACGTGTTTTCTCATCCCTTGTAGTATTACTAAGTGTATACATAGATCCCACAAAAGAGTACCCCATACAGTCCCACACATGCCTAAATGTCCATAAGGCTTACCTGCGTGGTGAAACAATACAAGCGCCAAATTGGTGTCTATTTGGTCAATTGATAACGGAGTCAAGAAGGTATTTAGCTGGATATAAGATAGAATTGGAAAGAATCAAAAGATTTGAAAGAGCACCTGAAACGAAATTGTTTTTGGGATTCTTTTTCTATAATGAAGGTAATTATGCAGTTGCTAAAGAGTATTTCAGAAGGTTTGAAAGACAAGTGGAACAGTACAAAATTTGTTTGAAACCGCTCAAACAATCTAAAATAGGGATGGAACAATTTACCGGGATTCCACGAGACTTCCAGGAGTTAAAGGAAGAACCAAGTGGGATTCTGGAGACTATCCAATCGCATAAAGACTGTGATTTCTATATCTATTTTAGGGATCTTGAATTTGTCAGGCTCGTTTTTTCAGAGGAACACTGTGCGATAAATTATAACAGAAAAATGCGGGGCAGCATATGATGATAGGGGGATTTATATGATTCCACTCTTTGATCTTACTAGGCAGTACAGTCAACTGAGAAATGAGATTTTGGAAACAGTAGATGAAGTTTTGAGTGGTGGACAGGTAATTTTAGGTCCGTGGGTAGAGAAATTCGAAAGAGAGCTTTCAGAATATCTTGGCGTCAATCACTCAATTGGGGTTGCGAATGGTAGTGATGCATTAGTCATAGCTTTACGATCATTCGGAATAGAAAAAGGAGAAAAGGTAGTCACAACACCATACACTTTTTTTGCCACAGCCTCTTGTATAGTCAGAAATGGTGGCGTGCCTGTCTTCGTTGATGTAGACCCTGACACTTATAATATCGATCTCAACCAAGTCGAAAAGATAATAAAGAGTGAAAGGATAAGAGTCATAATTCCGGTGCATCTGTTTGGACAAACTGTAGATTTCGATAATTTGTGTTTTCTAAAAGAAAAGTATGGCGTTAAAATACTTGAAGATGCAGCACAATCGATAGGCAGTGAGGGAAAAATAGGAGATAGAGTCCAAAAATCCGGTACTTTTGGAGATATCGGTGTTTTCTCGTTCTTTCCAACAAAGAATTTGGGTGCCTATGGAGACGCAGGTGCCATAGTAACAAATGATGATGAACTGGCTGAGCAATCAAGATCATTGAGGCAACATGGTTCAAAGAAGAAGTACTTCCATGAAACAGTTGGCTACAATTCACGATTAGATGCGTTGCATGCTGCAATTTTATCTGTAAAGCTTAGATATCTTGATCAGTGGATAAAAAGACGCATAGAAATAGCAAAATTGTACCAATCCCTATTTGAAGAATATAATCTGCCGTTGAAATACCCAAAAATTCAGGACAAAGGTTATCGTTATCATGTCTTTCATCAATATGTAGTCGAATTTAGAGACAATTCTGAAAGAGAGCTTGCAAGGAAGCACTTAAACGAGTCTAAGATAGGAACTTCGATCTACTATCCCCTCCCTTTACATCTGCAAAAGTGTTTTGAGGAATATGGATACGAAGAAGGGAGCCTACCTATATCAGAAAGGCTTTCAAAAACAACATTGGCACTCCCCATATTTCCTGAACTTACTGATGATGAGATAGAACAAGTTGTAAATAAAATAAGAGAGGTGTTTTGAATGCCCGATAATGACCAGAACGAGCAGTTTTTACAATCTTTAGAAAGTTTTGTTAGAAGATACTTAAGAGTAAAAGATACGCTAAAAGAACTGAATAGAGAAAAGAAAGAACTTGAAGATGTAATTATTCAGATGGTCGAAGGCACAGATATAGATCATGTGATAGTAGATGGAACTGTTGTGGAATTTGAGAACAGGACAAAGATAAAACTCAAATGACTGTACCTGTTGTTTCCTTAATATCGTTAGATGACTTTGAGACAGACTAACGTTGGTTTGCAGATTATACAAAGCTAAAATATAATCGTGAAAGAAGGGATAGTTGCATAGATTCTACAAAGTTCTTCAGCAGTCTTTCAAGGGAGGGGTAAAAGTGGAGCAAAGTTCAGATTCAAAAAAAGACTTTAAAATGAGTAAATTATTAGTACTCGGCTTTGGATTTCTTGGGATCAGCATAGTTTGGCCATTATACAATGCCTATGTACCGATTTTTTTGAAAGATTTCAACTTGTCTTCAACGGCGATAGGATTTGTTATGACTATCGACAACATATTTGCTATCATCCTACTGCCAATTTTAGGTGTACTGAGCGATCAAACGAGAACAAGACTAGGAAGGCGGATGCCGTACATACTCGTTGGAGCACCGCTAGCCGCTTTGACGTTTTCTCTCATACCTCTCACTAGGTCATGGAATGCATTGTGGCTCATGATGCTCAACATAATATTCATGAATTTCTTTATGGCACTCTTCAGATCTCCAGTTATAGCACTCATGCCGGATATTACACCATCGGAACACAGAAGTCAGGCCAATGGTGTTATAAACTTTATGGGTGGCGTTGGTGCATTGCTTGCCTATTTTGGTGGTAAACCACTCTACGATGCGAATTTCGGGTTACCGTTCTATGTTGGTGCTATCCTTATGCTCATTGCTTCTATGTTAGTTGTCATTTTCATAAAGGAAGATGAAAAATACCGAGTAAAAGACAAAACAGAGAAAGTCAAATCCGAGAATGTCTATAAGAAGAGTTATTCTGATCTTAAATCGAACATGAAAGATGTTTTTGCAAGCAAAGACCATAGCCTTTTGATGATGCTTCTTTCCATACTTTTTTGGTTCATAGGATATAATGCAATTGAAACATTCTTTACCAGCTACGCGAAGTACAGAATCGGTATAAGTGAAAGCACAGGTGCACTTATCCTTGGTGCCTTTTCCCTAACATTCATGCTTTTTTCGATCCCAGCTGGTTTCATAGGTGCAAAGATCGGAAGAAAAAAGACTATGTCGTTTGGACTAACACTGCTTTTCTGCGTGATCCTCGTAACTTTAGTACTGGGATTAGCAATCACGGACAAAAACTTACTGACAATTGTGTTCTTTATCATATTTGCAATAGGCGGTTTTGGATGGGCCATGGTTAATGTCAACTCGCTTCCGATGATAGTTGATATGACAACAGAGGAGAAAGTTGGTGGATATACTGGCCTTTATTATTTCTTCTCCATGTCTGCAAATATAATAGCTCCGCCATTAGCAGGCGTTTTCATCGATAAAGTCAATTACGATACCCTATTGGTTTTGTCTTGTATTTTCTTCGGGCTCTCCCTTATTACGGTTCAGTTTGTCAAACGTGGAGATGTAAAAATGGAAAAGGCGCATGGATAAAACTATTAATAACACCAAGAATTTATAAATCTAACAATTAGCAAGATTTAGCAAATATTAACCAAACTCTCTCGGCACTTTGATTCAAAAAGAGTATATGTAACCAGCCGAGAGAGTTTTTTGTTTTTCTGAAGTTCTTTTATTCCTCGCTCTTTTTCAATCTAACAGCTGTCCCGTAGACAAATAACTCGGTAGCACTCTGCAGTACCGATGAAGAACCGAACCTAACCCCGATTATTGCATCTGCCCCAAGTTTCTCCGCTGCGTCGATCATACGTTTAAGTGCTATGTTTCGGCTTTCTGTAAGTAATTCCGTATACCCCTTTATTTCACCACCAGCTAAGGTCTTAAATGCCGCCGCTATATCTCTCCCAACATGTTTTGAATTTACGATAGTGCCACTAACGATTCCTAGAGTTTCAACAATCACATATCCTGGTACATATTCAATTGTCTCAACGATCATTTTATAACCTCCTTCAATGTCTATGAACTAAAGTACGGTTGTTCAGAATAGATAGACTAATCATACTTCGCTGTTTTTAAAGGCTCCATATGAGAAGACAACAAGTACTATCGAAACTGCGACGACACCAATTGTATATGGAACATCTATGGTACCACTTTCTAATACTTTGGAACATAAGACATATGGATATGTGTTTAGAAACCTCAAACCTTTTAGAAAGCCAACTGTTGTGGTAAGTGCAAGTATCCCAAGCGAGGCTAATATAGGCTTGACTTGATCTCTGAAGATGGTAGAGAAAAACATGCCTACATTGTACCACAACACACCAGCAAATACACTTTGCAGCATTGCCTTGAAATAAAGATCAAGATCGTAGTTCTTAGACATTATCAAGGAATACAAGGGCGGTAAAGAACTCCCTACAAACATTACGCACGCAGTAACTAAAAGGCCTGCCAAGAACTTAGATATGAAAACATCTCTTCGAGATCTTCTCACCAATAAGAACGCTATGGTTCCGCTCTCGAACTCTCTAGAGAACAACGGAAAGGCGATTATTATTCCGATTATCGGTATTATTTGACCGAAATTCTTCCCGTACCATTGACTATTTATGTAGAAATTCCATTCTTTCAACCTTTCTGTAAACCCTTTTGGCATAAATTTCTCCATTGCAGGATTGTCTGTATAGCCCTCCAACATCGAGACAGAAAGTTTTTGGAATGGTGCAATGACAAAGAATAAGATTATTGTAATGGCCAGAACTGTAATAGCTCTCACTCTTAAATCATAAAATTCTTTTGCCATTTCATCTCACCTCGTTGCTTTCTTCCCCTTGATCTTTCTGACCAAGGACAAGTGCTTCAAAAGTTAATTCAAAGGGTATTGGTTGAAAGTCTAGATTTCGCTCTTGCGCATAGTCTTTCTTTACTATGTAAATATCCTCACTCTCTGTGCTTTTGTAAAGATAACCATATGTACCTAGCTCCTCCGATCGCGATTTTGATTGCATTTTTTCAATCGATACAGCACAGTAGCTTCCTTTTATATCATCAAGGAACCCAATCTCAAGGATCTTCCCTTTGTGCATTATTGCTATTTTGTCTGCGACCCTTTCAACTTCGCCAAGTATGTGGCTAGTATAGAAAACCGTACCACCGTTCAAGGGAATCGATTTGATCGTATCCAAAATCTTGTTTCTTATCACAGGGTCAAGACCCCACGTTGGTTCATCAAATATATACAGTTCTGCTCTTTGAGAAAGCACTAAAGCAAGGTACAATTGCGTTGCTTGACCATTAGAAAGGCTTGAGACCTTTTCATCAAGCGGTATTCCAAATTCACTGATGAATTCCAAACATTTGTCTATATCAAATCCCTCTGTTATGTGCTTGGCTACCTCTATCATCTTCTTAACTTTGTAACTACCATACAATTCCTTACCCTCGGGCACGTATGCGATCTTATCTCTACCATTGTAAATGATTTCACCTGTATCCCTTTTGCATAAGTCAAGTATGCACTTTATCGTCGTAGTTTTTCCCGCACCGTTCAATCCTAATAAGGCAAACACATCACCTCTCTCAATTTCAAAAGAGGCACCATCAACTGCCCTAATGATGTTCTTTTTACCAAAGTACTTGCGCAGGTTTTCAACCTTCAATATCAAATCAATCACCTCCAGATTAGTCCTGCCAAACCTAGTCAGAATGATCCAGTAATTGCTAATTCACATCAATTCATTCATCGTTATAAATCTTTATAAATCTTTCTTACAAGTTCGATCAAATCATCTTCGGAAATTCCAGATATCTTGCATTTGTTTAGCAATTTCATCATTTCGACTTTCAAACCTTCCTTGATTTTCTCACTCTCCACACCTACAACAACGTATCCTTCACCTCGCTCAGATTTTATCACACCATCTAATTCCAGCTCTCTGTATGCCCTTGCTACTGTGTTGATGTTTACCCCTATATCCTTAGCCAAATTCCTAATGGAGGGTATATAGTCTCCAGTTTTTAATTTCCCTTTTAGAATGAGCGCTTTTATGCTATCCTTAATCTGAACATACACAGGTGTGTGCGAATGAAAATCTATAGTAAACCACACTAAAAACACCCCTTCACTTAGATTGTACTGTGCCTACTGTACTATTATACTATTACAGTATACGCTTTGTCAATACACCAAGAACTCTATTCATCGTCCTGAGAATGACAAAAAAGCCCCTATAACTGATAACTCATAGGGGCCTATTTATCATATAATCATGTTTTTTCCTTTCTTATTGTATCGATTTTAAATCAATCGTATACTCTCAAAGCCTCTGATGGAGGAATATTTTTGGACATATTAGCAGGTATCATCACAAAACCTGTTGTAATCAAGAAGACACTTGCTATAGTAAGGAACACTTGCCAGAATGGAATATACATTTTGAATGACGAGATGGTTGGGGATATAAAGTTTTTCAAATCAGTTATTATAAAGGCACTTGATAAAACCCCAACCAGAGTTGCCATCGTAACTATCATCAATGCCTCGTAGATGAACATCCTGAAAACAACACTACTTTTGGCACCAACAGCCCTGAGCATCCCTATTTCCTTTTTTCGGGCATATACATTCCTAAAAGTCATAATCGCAAGCCCTGAAAAGCCTGCTATAAACCCTAGATAAAACAATTGTAGTGCCATATTGATAAGATTGTTGACAGATGCATACATCTTCTCTATCTCACCTGTTATATAGAAAGCCCCGTCGAATTTTCTCGTTACGAATTCCTGTGTCTCCAAGGCTGTTTTCGGATCTCTTATTATTCCTACATATCCATTCACAGATCCAAACAGTTTCTTATCTTTCCACATTATGAGCCCACCCAGCGGAAGTAGTATTTCCTCAGTTGAGTAAGTTCCCAAAACTGTGAACTCGTCTGTTATCCTTGGTGATATGCCAGGCAGTATTCCCTTCAGAGTAATTGCTGTCTTCTCATTTTCCTTTGCATGTAGCCTGATCTCATCAGATAAATAGACCGATTTATCAGGTATCTTACTCAAATCGGTCTTTTGCAGTTCTTTCATTATCTTGTCAGATGGTAATTTCAGATCTTTTAGTATTGCTGCATCTGAAATTATGAACGAGTATTTATCCTTGTCATTTCCTACTTGTCCTTCGACAAGCTGAATTGGAACTAGCGTGTCGAAATTTGCAGTAAATGTCGCGTCATTAAGGTACTTGTACGATCCAAAGAAAGTTTTTATAGGATTTTCAACAATTATGAAATTATATCCAAAAGCACCTTCTTCTTTTTTCGAATCAACGAACTTATTTATACTGTATGGAACGATTGCACTTACAAGTATCAGTATAAGCGTAACGGAATATATAACAAATATCGTAAAGTTTCTCATCTTGTGTTTTTCTATGTAAGAAAGCGCTAGAACTAAAGAAACATTTTTGAATCGTTCAAGAAGAGCTTTTAGATAAGGGATAAATGCAAAGACTATATATATACTGGCAATAAGCAAAAAGCCTGCCCTTGCAAGAAAACTTGAAGGACTTCCAGTTCCCAAGTTTGGGATAACCACAGCTATGATGGCTACCCCATAGACAAGCATGACAAGTGTTTCAGGGTAGAACAAGGGTACCAAAGATAGGAAAAGTAAAGCACCGTACAATGGAGATACTATGCAAAGTGCTATAACAGCAATCAGTCCCAGAACAAAAAGCCTTATCTTTTTCCTCTTTCCACTTTGCCCTGTTGGTTCCAAGATTCTATCTGTATATAGTTCCGCTGGTGACATATTGGAGAATTGTATACTACGATAGATGAGAATCAGTATCGGTACAAGCATAGCAACCGATATTGCTATGATTATGCTATTCATGGTTACAGCATAGGGTATCTTGTCTTGGACGGATACAAATAAATCATCTTGTGTATTAAATGAATTCATCCGATAGACTAAGAACTTTCCGAATCCTACACCTATCAATGCACCAACTATTTCGGAAATTGCCAAATAAAGTAGCCCTTCGATGAATAGAACGGAGAACATCTTGGGCCTCGAATACCCAATGGCTCTTAAAACACCTAAGGACGACTTTCTCTCTTCTGAGATAATACCAAAAAAAGATGAAATAAATAAAAAACTTGAAAGAACTGAGAAACCTGAGAAACCAATGAAGAGATATCCAATTATCTTGTTCAGTGGAGATGATTGTAGATCGTATTTTGCAGTCTTTACCCTGATAGAACCTTCCTTACTCAACTCTTGTGCGACTATTCCATGAGAATCTATAGGTAAGTTAGTAGAAGCAAAATATACATTTGGAGCTTTCAAAGGATATATTCCAAGTTTATTGAACAGACTTTCCGGAAGAAATATCGTTCCATTGGCAGAACCATTTTCTCCACGGAAATTTAATTCTTGCTCGCCCAGTGCTTCAATCTTCACCTTGTAGCTCCCCTGGGCTGTGACTATCTCTATTTCACTTCCAACACTTAGTCCTAAGCTCTCAGCAGTGTCAGAACTGATAGTGACTTTATTGATGTTCTTGCCTATGAATTGCCTAAAATCAGCGGTAAGGGGAATGGCAAATAAATCTACGTACTTGTTTCCTATATACGCTGTTATCTGCGCCAATTTAACTGGAACAAACTTCGTAATCTTAGGGTTGTTATTGAGAAATGTGTTCATTTTCTCAACGTCTAAGCCCTTCGGAAAATATATCGTATCTGCTTTGTCTTTAATTATGAGATCTATGCTTCCAAAGTTCTTTTCCACTTTATTCTTCAGATATATTCCTACGGAATCACCCAACGAAAGGCCACCTACTAAAAGCATGGTGGCCACCATAGTGCCAAGTATTGCGAGTAATCCTACTTTCCAATGTTTTGTGAAATTCCTAAATGCTATTTTTACTATCATTTTGTCACAGCTCCAATATCGGCTATCAATCTTGACTTGATGTTATTCTTCTTCAGTCAATTTCTGAAGTAATCTTAAATATCTACTCCTCGATGGATGGCGTAGTTTTCTCAAAGCTTTTACTTCGATTTGCCTAATTCTTTCTCTTGTAACGCCGAAGTACTGTCCAACTTCTTCAAGTGTTTTTGGCTTTCCATCTAGTATGCCATATCTCATCTTCAGAACCATTTTCTCTCTGTCGTTCAATGTTTCAAGTAGCTTGTCTATCTCTTCTTTCATGAGCATTCTGATCGCCTCGCGTTTGGGTGATCCAACACTCTCATCTGCAACAAAATCCCCCATCGCTGAATCATCCTCCTCGTCTACAGGTGTCTCAAGCGACAACGTTTCTGGCGCAGCTTGGAGTATTTCTTCTATCTTATCTACAGGTTTTCCTACCTGATCAGCTATATACTCGATTGTTGGTTCTTCACCATGTTCTTGTATATATTCCCTCTTTATTTTTTGAATCTTGTTGATTGTCTCGACCATGTGAACGGGTACCCTTATAGTTCGAGCTTGATCAGCAATTGCTCGCGTGATCGCTTGTCTAATCCACCATGTTGCATATGTTGAGAATTTGTATCCCTTTTCCCAGTCGAATTTCTCGACAGCCTTTATCAATCCTAAACTTCCTTCTTGGATGAGATCGAGAAATGAAAGACCCTTACCAAGGTACCTCTTTGCCATACTCACTACTAGTCTCAAGTTTGATATGATCAGTTCTTCCTTTGCCCTCTCATCACCACGTTGTGCCATCTGTGCCAATCTTTTCTCTTCTGAAGGAGTTAGAAGACGAATTTTGCCGATATCTCTTAAATACATCTTTATGAGGTCCTTTGGTTCCGTACTGTCAAAGATTTCAGGACTCTCAGTTAGGTACGCTTTCACCTCTTCTTCTATATTCATCAAATCCGTATTATCGCGTATCTCTACCCTGTTCTTTTCCAAAGTCTCGTAAACTAGGTCGAGAAAGTTCCCGTCAAAGGCATCCAAATCACCAGGCGGAAAAGCTTTATCGATATCGTCATATGTGATGTATCCTTTCCGCTTGCCAAGTTCGAGAAGCTTTTCAAGCTTCTTCTGGAGTTCCGTAGTTTCCTTTACTACAGTTTTAGACACAAAAACACCTCCTCATTCAATTTGAGGGTCTCTTAATTTTTGCTTTTTGTTTTACTAACTCAATACGAGCCTTCAATAGTATGCGCTTCTCATCATCATTCTTGGATTTTTCTATAAGCGCATCTATTTCAGCTATCCTTTTATCTATCTTTCGTATTTCCAATTCTCTCTTTATCGACTGTAGAACATTCTCATCAATTTGAACATCTATCTTATCCAGCGACGATTTAACCATTTTCATCATATCTTTAGACAACTGATCTTCTAAATCGTTCAAATCTTTTGCAATCAAAAAAAATTCCCTAGCATTTCCTTCCAAGAGGTCCGGTGAAAAGTCTAGTTGCTTGAAAAAATCTGGGTAGTTATAGTAGATGTATACGAGATAATCCTCTAATGTAGGTAGTGATGAAATGCGACGATTAGTTTTTTGGTTTTGTACATTATGTATATTTTGAACACTGGGCTCTTTTTGATTCGATGACCCCTTTGTTACTGAAATTGCAGAGCCTATCTTCGATTTCGAAATACCTGTTAATTCCGAAATTTTCTCATTAAAACTGTCGAGTAGTTTTGCATTGTGGGAAAAGACATCCTCCCATCGGCTGATCAATTTCAAGAAAGAGTTAACCCCATTCGGATTGGAGAGATCAAATAACTTAGCATTTTGCTCTATAACATATAGTTCTGGGCTCAATGCAGAATCAAGCACGTTTAGTAGGCCTTGTGACCCATACTTTTGAAATGTCTCGTCCGCATCCTTGACCTGTCTAAACGCAGCAACAACAACATTAAATCCATTAGGAATAAGAAGTTCTATGTTTCTCAGCGTTGCTTTCACACCAGCGCTGTCATTATCAAACGCCAGTATAATGTTCAGCGTGTGTTTCTTTAATTTTGATATATGTATCTTAGTTAGTGCTGTTCCAAGTGTAGCAACAACATTTTTAATGCCAGCACGGTGAAATGCCAATGCATCAAAATACCCTTCACAGATGACAGCATAATCCATACCCTTCATGTATTCTTTGGCAACATCAAACATAAAAAGTATGGAGGATTTTTTAAACACAATTGTATCTTGAGAATTTATGTATTTCGGCATACCATCACCAACTAGCCTACCACCAAAGGCAATTACCCTTCCGTAGTCATCTCTAATTGGGATCGTAATTCTTCCAGAAAATGGGTCGCTATATGCGAATCCAAATGAGCTTAGTTTTTCTTTTTCAATGTTCATTTTACTGGCAATCATCTGCGGAATATTCGAACTTGTCGGTGAAAAACCAAACTCATAAAGGGATAACTCTCTTCTTGAAAAGCCCCGCTTCTCAAGATATTCTATAACATTCTGAGCATCTTGCAACTTTAACTTATACTGCTCATGAACTTGTTTGTAAAACTCATAGTAAAGTGTTCTCAGTTCGTCATCTTCGGAAAATTCTACTTTTATACCTACTCTTGAGGCAAGGCGTTGGATAGCTTCTACATATGATATGTTTTCGATCTCTTGAACGAATTTTATCACATCTCCAGAAGCACCACAACCAAAACAGTGGTAGATATTTTTAGACAGGTTCACGTAGAAAGAAGGAGAGGTCTCAGTATGAAAAGGGCACAAGCCCCTGTAATTTGCACCCACTTTTTGCAGATTAACGTATTCAGATATGACTTCTACGATATTACTCTTTTCCTTTATTTGCTCTATAACTTCCCTCGGTATCATCCCATCAACTCTTCTACAGTAACATTGGTAATACCAGAACCGTTTTCTCTAATCAACATTGGGAGAATATGTTCAATATTCTTGGAATGTTTGAAGATACAAAACAAAGAAAAGTAGCAGATGGGTGCCATCTGCCACTAGTTCCTCGTTGATTAGTTGATCTGTGCTAAGTTCCTTCTCATTAGAATTAACGTTTCGAGAATTGTGGAGCTCTTCTTGCTTTCCTGAGACCGTACTTCTTTCTTTCCACCATTCTTGGGTCTCTTGTGAGGAATCCGTTTTCTCTCAATGTACCTCTTAAATCCGGATTATAAGTAAGTAATGCCCTTGCCAATCCAAGCCTCACTGCTCCTGCTTGACCGTTCTTGCCTCCACCACTCACTCTGACAAGTATATCAAACATGCCTTCCAGTCCCACTGTCTTGAGTGGTTCCACTGCATGGAGTGTCCATACTTTATTTTCAAAATATTCATTGAACCCCTTGTATTCAACATCGTTGATCATTATCTTTCCAGTTCCTGGTTTAAGGTAAACTCTGGCAGTTGCGGTCTTCCTTCTACCAGTTCCCATATAAACGTCTGCCATCTATTTCCCTCCTCCTTAGAGAAGCTCTACCTTCTCAGGTTTTTGTGCTTCATGTGGATGATTTTCACCAGTGTAAACTTTCAACCTTTTGAATTGATGACTACCGAGTGTCGTCTTTGGAAGCATCCGTTTTACAGCTAACTCAACGACTTTTTCAGGATTTTTTTCCATCAACTGTTTGGCTGTACGCTCTTTCAGACCTCCAGGATATCCTGAGTGATGATAGTATACTTTTTGTTGAAGTTTCTTTCCAGTCAATTTTACCTTATCTGCATTTATAACAATAACGAAATTTCCATTATCAAGGTGTGGTGACCAAGTAGGTTCATTTTTTCCTTGGAGCAACAGCGAAATTCTTGTAGCCAGACGCCCCAATGGTTTATCAGCAACATCTACAAGGTACCACTTTCTCTCAACTTTAGGAAATGAAGTTTTTTGAACAGGTAATGGTCTTGCCATTGTCCTTCCTCCCTTCAAAATCAAACTTGATTCTATTCTCTGAATTTCTTATTCTCAATTTTCAAAAATCTTGCTTATCCGTGGTCTAATTAAACCATTCACAACAGAATTTATGGAGAATTTTAATGCGTTAAATCCTGCAATCCATGGTAACAATTTCAGCGTTTCTTCAAAAGGTATCTTCCAATAAACCGGAACAACAAGCATATTTAGAAGGACCATAACACCGCTTACAATTAACACTCCCACGATATATCCTAATATTTCAAAGACTCTGTTTTTTCTTATCCTGTATATGTATATTACCGGGAGCAAATACGCGATTCCAGCAATAAAATCCATTGTGATTCCAACGATATCGCCAGATTTGAGCAAATAGAAAAGCACATCCTTTATAAGCTGTATTATCACACCATCCAGCGGGGTGAAAATGAAACCCGCCAACAATGGTAGGATGTCACTCGGATCATATTTGAGAAAACTCACAGCCGGAAATATTGGAAACTCTAAGAACATAAGGCCTGTTGCTAAAGCAGACATTATACCTATCGTTGAAATCCGAGTAACAGAGCTTTTCTTCAACTCAATGTTCCCCTTTCGAATTCACCAGTGTTGTAGAAAAGATTTCTCTTATTTCTCGTCAAGAATAACAACATATTTTCTGTTGTTTTTGACAGTAAACTTTACAAAGCCATCTTTAAGTGCAAACAGTGTATAATCTCTGCCCATGCCAACATTCTGGCCAGGCCAGAACTTTGTTCCTCTCTGCCTAACAATTATGTTGCCTGCTACGACTTTTTCGCCATCTTGTTTTTTTATTCCAAGGTATTTTGGATTGCTATCCCTTCCGTTTCTGCCTGCGCCACTTGCTTTTGCAAACAACTGTATGTTAATGCGCATCATCGTCCACCTCCAGATGTATATAGCTAGGATATTGCTGTGCTATGTCTTCTAGCGTTTTTATCAATTCAGATACAAACCTTTGAGATATCTCATTATTTGGTATATCTTCTACTTTTAGGTATCCTTCTTTTATCTTGACATTAGCACCATCTTTTTCTAAAGCACGTGCAGTGTGCTGAGATACGGCACTTACTGCTGCACAGACTATATCTTGTCCCTTTTTTGAGTAGCTTGCATGTCCGACTATCTCAAAATCGGAGAACGTACCATTGATTCCATTGAATTTACACCGAATCATGGTTAAGAATTTCAGAATCAGTCTATTTATGTTTCAGTGATTGCATTGAATCTGCGTTCCATTCGTTAGGCTGTTCTACCGAATTTGACGTCTTCTCGGCAATTTCTATTTTTTCTATCTTTATAGTTGTATACCACTGCCGATGACCATTTATGGTCTTGTGCCCTTTTCTTGGAATGAATTTACCGACTAAGATTTTCCTTGCCCTTGCGTGTTCGACAACCGTACCAGTTATGTCTACGTTCGTGAGGTATGGATGTCCAATCAGAGTTTTTCCATCATCAGTTTTAACCATGATTACTTTCTCAAGGGTAATAGTCTCACCCTCAGAAACGCCGTTCATTTTCTCTGTGTGGAGAAGTTCTCCAACCTCTACTTTGTACTGCTTTCCACCGCTTTCTACAATAGCGTACACACAATCCACCTCCTATTGCTATATACAGGCACTAAAACACGTAAGCTGAGATGTGCGGGAATCCCAACTGTTTGAAAGACGCGTTTTATGTACCATAAATACCATACGCATAGCCTATTTTATCACCTATATCAATAAATTAAGATAATTTTTTGTTAATGTATTTTTACTTTTCACAACATGATGCTTGACACATTCACATAATATGTCCACAACATTGGTAGTGTTTGGTAGTGTAATGTAGAGGTTAACGTTGTTTTAGTGAATAGTTTGATTTTTCCAAAATTATGTGTTAAAATATAATATCGCTAATAACATTGAAGCATACTTATGAGTACAAGGAGGATAGGTATTATGGAGATTTTAAAAGTGAGTTCAAAGTCTAACCCCAACAAAGTTGCAGGTGCTATTGTTGGTTCACTGAAAAAGAACGAAAAGGTTGAGATTCAAGCTATAGGTGCGGGTGCTGTTAATCAAGCATCAAAATCCTTAGCTATTGCAAGAAGGTTTCTGGAACAAGAACAGTTGGACCTTTATGCTGTTCCAGCGTTTATAGAAATACAGATTGGAAATGAGACAAGGACAGGTATATCGTTCAAAGTCTATCTTAAGAAATAAGAAATTGTGATTTAAACCGAAGCTGTTAACGTTGATAATGGAAGAGTTAAGGAATATTGCAGAGATTTGCATAACAGACCAACGTATCTACGACATAATAACATCTATAGCAAGTATGTCAGAAGAAGAGATTAAGAACTTTAAGAGTAAGGTACTTACTTATTTCATAAACAAGAAATCACAAGAAGACATTGAAGCTTACAAATTCTATAAACTTGTGTTAGAGGATCAAAATGCGCAGAAGATTCTCGATTTTTGTCTTGAAATTAGAGAGAAAAATCAGTAGAAGATCAAGAAATCAAGAACATGTGGTGCCTTTAGGCACCTTTTTTAAGTTACATAGTTTCTAGAATTTGAATGAGATTTTAGAAATTGCCATTGCATGGAAAGTGGGTGAATTTCTTGAAGGTTGGAGGCCAGGCGGTAATTGAAGGTGTTTTGATGATGGGGAAAAAAGTTGTCGTTGCAGTTAGAGGATCGGATGGCAATATAGCAGTCAAGGAAATAGGTGGCGTATCTCAGAACAATAAATGGATGAAATACCCGTTTATCCGTGGTTTTGTCAGTCTTTTTTATTCTTTGTCTTTCGGTTTGAAGGCAATTGATCTGAGTGCAGAATTGTCGTCAGGCGAAGAGATGAAGAAGAGCGAGTCGGTGATATCCATACTAATAGCAGTGGTTCTTGCCATAGGCCTGTTCATAGTTGCCCCAGCATATATCACAAAGTGGATAGGTATTAGGAATAACGAGTTTTTGTTTTCTTTGATAGATGGGTTTATTAGGCTTGGCATATTTTTACTTTACGTATGGGGAATATCACTTATGAAAGATGTGAAAAGAGTTTTTCAATATCATGGTGCAGAACATAAGACGGTCCATAACTATGAGAGTGGAGAAGAATTAAGCATCGAAAATGCAAGGAAGTATTCTACTATACATCCCCGCTGTGGCACAAATTTTTTGATGATATTCCTCATAGTCGCAGTCTTGGTCCATAGTTTGTTTGGCTTATTCGGCACTTTGAACATGTTCCAAAGGATTTTAGTACGCTTGATTGCCTTACCCATCGTTGCAGGTATCTCATACGAATTGTTAAGATTGTTCGACAAGTACCCAAAATTGAGGATATTGGCAGCCCCAGGTATGCTGTTGCAGAAACTGACAACAGCTGAACCAGATGATTCCCAGTTAGAGGTTGCCATCGTCTCTCTTAGGCATGCCCTCGGCATGGAGGATGAAGTTGAGCTGGTAAACAAAAATGATAGCATAGATACAGAGATAGATAAGCCAGTTGAATTTTTGGGATGAAATAAGCACAAAACCAAGCGTTAAGGAGTATGCTAAGATCAAGAAAACCGGCAATCCGAATTGTTCACTCCCAATGTAGTGAAGGTGGTATCTATCTGGTTTAAAAGGATTCTTCTTTATCAAAATCCTTCTAAAAAACGAGGACGTAATTTCGTATATGGGGTATCCAAAAAAGATAACTATTTTGGGAAGTTCTGTTGGTAGGTTTGTTAAGTTGTTTGATATAAAAATATATGACAACATAAATGCCCCAGAATCGCCCATGAATATCTTTTCGTCCAGATTAAACAGCAAGAGTATAAATAATGGAAGCACCAACCAGAGACTTCCCGTAAATGCAGAGTATATGAGCGAAACGCCTAGAAGGAGGCCGTTGATTCCATCGATCAAGTTGAATGCATTCATTATCACTGTAAACCAAATTACTGTGGCAACTCTATCAATAGTGTAGTTGTCTGTAATCATGACTAGGTTACTTCTTGAATATATTATACCGACGAGAATCTGCATCACAAGTTTCATGTAATATGGTAGTTCAAATATATCATCAAGGATGCCGATGACGAAAATTAGGTAGAAAGAAAAATCAGAGACGAATCTATTTTCAATCAACCCTATCTTTGAAAGTATTATTATGCTAATAAACAACACAACACCACCAATCAATGGTACAGGTTGGGTGTGTGTTTTTCTTTCATTTGGATATTCCATGAGTATTCCTGTTCTTGTCGAAAAGAACCTAAGCAATATGATTAGGATCAATGGCAGAACAGAGAAAGCAACAAATTCAGATAAAGTGAAAGGCTCAATCGTGAGAATTATTTACTCCCCCTACTTTATTGTATTTTTCAAGAGTTATCACTAGAATCAGATATTACTTGAGAAAAAGAATCGAGAATATAATCGCTATAGCGAGATTCCAAGCGCTGAAAACACCTACGATCTTTTCTTCTGTCCAACCAAGTAACTCAAAATGGTGATGTATCGGTGCCATTCTGAAAACCCTTTTGCCTCTTAACTTCATTGATCCTACTTGTAGTATCACACTTATTGTCTCTAAGAGGAATATCACGGTGAAAAAGAGTAAAGGAAGTTCGTTTTCTGTCATTAGTGCATAGGTTGAAATATATGCCCCTAATGCCAGAGATCCTGTGTCTCCCATGAATATCTTCGCAGGCCTTGTGTTGTATATAAGAAAAGCTAAGAGCGGAACAAGAACGACAAAAATCATCTTGTAGTTTTCAATACTATTTGTAATCAATGCAAATGGAACCATACTTGACATGAAAACCCATCCAGCAAGCCCATCAAGTCCATCGGTAAGGTTTACTGCATTGGAATATCCGGCAACGAGAAACATTGTGAATAGATAGAACAGCCATTTTGGGACCCCGAATCCAAATATACTGCTGGGCCTGTATTTCAATATCGTGTATGCTACCCATATCGAAAATGCAAACTGAAGAAAAAGTTTTTGCCATGCTCTAAGACCTAGAGATCTCTTCTTCCTTACGCTCATATAGTCATCTAAGAAGCCTATAAACCCATAGAATATTAAAGTAAGCATTAATTCGATTGGAAGCTTTAAGAAAAGTCCAGATATGATCGTTATCAATATGAAAATGATACCGCCTGCCGTTGGCGTTCCAGCTTTATAATTATGAAGATCTGGTCCTTCTTCCCTTATGTACTGTCCGACCTTTAATCTTCTCATGTATTCTATATACTTTGGGTAAACAGACACAGCTATAATGAACTCCGCTAAGAATACTAAGAACACTAACAAACGGTCTGGTAGCATATTCCTTTTACTCCTTCCAAGATGAGGGTGACTTAAGTTATTCGTCAAGAATGCTATAAACAATTCTTTCTAACTCAACTGCCCTTGAAGCTTTAAAATAAACAGTTCCCGAAAAATCGGGTTTAAGAACTCTATCGCTGAGAAAATTTGTGACTTCTTCAAGCGAAGGACTTCTAAAAATCAGATTCGAAGTATTTATGTATCTGGATTCTTCCTCATTATCCAAAACTATTATTCCATCGAAGTTCTCAAGTAGTTCAGAAAGTTGCCTATGGTAATACTCTGAATACTCACCGAGCTCTTTCATCGCACCTACAACTGCATAATATGGTCTAGGGAAATTCAATAAAACCTCTTCAATTCCAGCTTTAAATGATTCATAACTAGCATTATAAGAATCGTCGATTATATAGCCAGCTTGGTAATCATGTACGTTGAATCTCCCTTTAAGCGCTCTGAATTCAAGTAAGCTATTGGGGTTGAAAATGATGTCCAACATATCACATACAGAAAAAGCTACAAGAACAGAAAGGGTCATCACCTTTGTCCAGTAGCCTGGTAAACAGTAGAAATAATTTTCTCCCCCAGTACAGAAATTGATCAGTGTTGATTTTCCATTGAATTTCTTGCCCTTTAGCGTGTAATCTCCACCATTAGTACCAAAGTATTTACACTTTTCGCAGTTCCATTTTCTCATTCTTTCATCATCATAATTTACCAATGCTTGCTTTGATTTTTCAACGATCTGCCATTTACCCTTGAATATACTTTCCAGATCTCCGGCAATACCCACATGTGCACTTCCTACGTTCAGTAGTATACCAATATCTGGTGGAAAAAACTTGCACAGATACTCGATATCTCCTACCATGCGTTGCCCCATTTCTAAAACCAATATTTTCTCTCCATTGTATGAATTGATTATGGATAGCGGAAGACCAATCTCGGAATTCAGATTTCCTTCATTTTTGAAGGTTGGAATTTCAGCACTTAACACATTCCAGAGGATTTCCTTCGTTGTGGTTTTGCCATTGGAACCAGTAAGCCCTACTATTTTGGGGTGAGCACTGTTTATTATTTCTCCAGCCAGCTCTCCCAAAAACTCTATTGTATTTGGAACTATTATCTGGTTACTTAAATGTAAATCTCTCTCTACAATAACTGCGAATGCACCATTTTGAACTGCTTGGTTAACAAAGTCATGCCCATCAACTCGTGCCCCTTTAATTGCAACAAAGACATCACCTATCTTAACTTCTCTGGAATCTACCACGAAACGATGCCCCAACAGATTACTGACTCTCATGATATGCCACGTTCCTTATTCTTTTGTTGAACATCAATCTCTTGAATTATGATTCTTATTGATTTTCGAAAGTATTATGTCTAGTGTTATGTCTCTGTCTTTAAACGGTATCTTAAGTGTGTCTGTAATGATTTGGTATGGCTCATGGCCGCGACCCGTAATCAAGACAACATCTCCGCGTGTTGCCAATGTAATGGCTGTATCTATTGCTTCTTTTCTATTTAGAACAGTCAGAGAAAGCGAATCTGGCATAATTCCCTTTTCTACTTCTCTTATTATCTCCTCGGGATCCTCGCCTCTTGGATCATCTGTCGTCAATATCGCTATGTCAGACAACTTTGTCACTACTTCAGACATCATTGGCCTTTTTCCTTTATCGGCTTGTCCACCGGCTCCGTAAACTACTATTAATCTACCTTTTGTAAGTTTTCTTGCAGTAGTTATAACCTTTTCAAGTGCATCGGGAGAATGTGCAAAATCTATGATAACTTCTATACCCAACTTTCTTGCCTCCGGAATTGGTTCAAATCTACCATCTACCCCACGAAATGTAGATACATGACTTATCACTTCATCTATGTCATACCCTATTTCGACCAGTCCTGCAAGCACCAAGGCTATGTTGAAGGCGTTGTACTCACCTATCATCTGTGTATACACTTTCTTCTCACCGTACGGTGTTCTCAGATTGAAAATTGTTCCATTCCAAGAGGTCGAAATATTAGATATCCTGTAATCCGCCTTTTCGCTTACACCTATCGAGACAACCTTTGGAAGGTTCTTACCGTTAAGCAATTTTAAGTAGTCTTCATTTATGACAGCAACACCGTCTTTTTTCAGTAAATCGAACAGATGAATTTTTGCGTTTGCATAATGCTCAAATGATGGATGGTAATTGAGGTGATCTCTGGTAATGTTGGTAAGTCCAGCTATATCAAACCTCACAGTTTCAACCCTTGCCTGATCTAGAGAATGTGAAGAAACCTCCATAGAATAGTAACTTCCACCATTTTTGTATGTTTTTGACATATTCTCCATTATGATGATCGCATCTGGAGTAGTGTTGTGTATATAGAATTTATCGCCCATTATATCGTTCATTACTGTACCTGAGAGGCTTCCAGTCAATCCTATCTGCTGCATGATGTGGTGGAAAAGATGTGCACAAGTAGTCTTTCCATTTGTTCCTGTAATTCCGAAGGTAATAAGACGATTATAGGGATGCTCGAAAAACGCATCGGCAAGGTAAGCCTCAGCCAGTTTGCTGTCGTAGACCTGTACATAAGGAATATCCGAGTTCACCTCTTTCTCTGTGACAAATGCTATGACATTTCCCTCGTTATAAAGCTTCTCTACTATGGTGTGAGAATCGAAATTGTTACCAACTCTACATATAAAGACCGTACCAGCTTCAATCTTTGTAGAATTATTGGAAATGTACTGAACGTCAATTTCCTTGAGTTCATCGGTGATATTATCTTTCACTACCAGCTTATTTATACTCTCTAAGAGTTTACCAAGTTTCAACTCCACTCACCCCTCTAATATAGACTGACTTGAAAAGGAGCATAATATCCGAAATATCCGATACATAGTTCAACTGAAATTATAACACTCTATAGAAATTCTTCAATGGGAGTAAATAGGATTAGTTGAAGAAAAATAAAGAAAAAACATCCCAGACTTATCATGCCTGAGATGTTTAGTTGTATGCTAAACTCAGATACAAATACAGGTTTTCCATCATATTGCCGTGTCGTCATTGAATGGGTTTTATAAGTCTATAAAAAGTTTCTATTTCTCTATCATCGATATTTTGCTCTCTTACTGGGCAATTCATCATGTTTTGCAGATATGCGAACGCAGTATTTTTCCAGCTATATCTATTCGCCAATAGTAGTGATTTCTCATTTGTAAATTGTGTCAATGATATATACAGTTTAGAACTTATATCCTTAATATCATCTGGGTCGATCAACAATCCCTCTCCGCCAGATAATATCTCCACAGGACCTCCATTTTTAGTAGCCACTAGTTTTAGACCACAGGCTGCAGCTTCGATAATAGCTAATCCAAAAGGTTCATATGTAGCTGGGAGAACAAAAACGGAACCTCTTTTTGCACACACCCTATAGAAACTGGCTAGGGTAATCTGATCAGATATATTCGCAAAGAAAATGCTTTTCCCGATTTCTGCTTTAGCAATATCTATTATCTCTTTCAATATCCTAGCTTCTTCTGTGTCGTTTTCGTAAGCGAATTTCTCAATGTCGTCTATTCCTCTTAATATTATGAAGAGATTTGCAGATGAAAGCAACTGTTCATCATTCAGAAACGCCTTTACAACAGATATGTGATTTTTCTTCTTGTCGATTCTGCTTGACATCAATACAAAGGGTAACCTTTGCCTATTTAGAGGAGCCTTTGACAATTTCTCTTCAATGTATTTTTCCATCAATAAGTCAATTTCGCTTTCTCTCGTATTGAACATTTTATGATTGATTCCAGGAGGAATCACTTTGAACTTATCATCATAAGGGTTGCACATATATGCCTTATGAGAATACTGTTCATACCTTTCCTGAGTAGTACTACACACAACAAAAGAGGCATATTTCAATGCCAAATTCTCTGCACATGTTCTTATCGAAAACTTGTATTTCTTTTCGATCTCTTCTTCATCACAGCCTATGGCAATCAGCTTATCTCTTTTCCAAGCTCCCAACGAATGGGCTGTGAATGAGAATGGTATAGTCGTTCTCTTCATAAATAGCACTCCACTTACTCCACCGTCACCGTAGTGGGTCGTTACAAACTCTGGAAAGCTCCCTTCAGATTCATAAAACCTGTAGATACCATCCACATATTCTGGCAAGTAATCCCATAAATCCTCTTTTCTTAGGAATTGATTACCTGCAAAAGGAATACGTACTATCCTAACATTTGGTGCATCAGGGTAGAAATCAAATTGTTCGGAAAACTCGCGCCATTTTTCATCATTTATCAGCCGAGTAATTATGTCTACCTGTATTCCAAGTTCACCCATTGCTTTCGCAAGTTCCTTCACATAGACAAGTTGTCCGCCAAAATCGGGATGCTCGGCTAGATGACTGTCGTTCCTATCGAAATTAGCTTGCGGATTGAAGAACGCAATATGCGTTATTCCTCGAATGTTATTGCTCATCGAATCGCCTCTTTTCTGATTTCGGGATTCTTGGACTGCGGCTAGTTCTCACCAATTCTCACCAATTATCGTAGAATCTAAAAGCACATCTGCCCCTACAAAACCTAGTATGTACCCTGCTATCTTACTACCAACTACACAAGAATCAAAAAAGTTCTTTTTCTCAAGCAATCCATAGTATATTCCTGCCCAAAAACCATCTCCAGCACCTGTAGAATCGACAACTTTTTTGGCATGGGGTGGAATTGGAATAATCGTTTTGCCATCGGATACGAAAGCACCATTCTCACCTGCTGTGAGGACAACATTCTTGATTCCTGCATTGTGAAAACACGCGATATAGTACTTGATTTTATCATCAAAGTCGTACTCTACGTCGCCAAAAATAGCGATGGAATCATCCAACGATGGTTTTGAATACTCAACAAATTGCATGATACTAGTTATTCTATCTCTATCGATCCTACCGCAACTAAAGAGTTCATCTCGACAATTTGGGTCAAATGCTATTTTTACATTTCTTTCCAATGCCACTTCAAGTAACCTGTCCGTTATTTCTGAAACAGGTTTAGTAGTAAATGGCCAACAACTGAAGTGTACAAATTCAACACCGTTAAAAATCTCGTTATTTGGATACTCCAAGAATCTATCTGCACCACGAATAGCAAAAAATCTCGGGCTAAATTCTGTTCTTTGCACAAAAACAAGCGTTGTTCCGACTGTATCGTCTACTTGAATATATGATATGTCAACACCATAGCCTGAAAGGTTCTTTATGATCCTCTTACCTATTATATCATACCCAACCCTTGAAAGCATCCTTGCTTTTTTGCCAAGTTGTGACAGATATCGAGCTATGTTTCCTGGAGACCCACCTAATTTTAGAATAAAATGCTCAGCATTTTCAAAATGCTCTTCCGTTATCATATCAGCTAATAACTCTCCAACGAACAAGACCATGCCATTTTCACTCTCCAGAAATATATTCTTGTTCTATCCCTTCACGCCACCAGCACTTAAGCCTGCGATGATTCTATTCTGGAATATGAGTACTAACACAACCAAGGGAACGGTAACTATGACAGCAGCAGCCATCAGTTGTCCCCATGGCTGTTCGTATTGAGTCCTTCCAGCAAATAGTGCTATTGCAACGGGGACTGTGTAATAATCAGGTTTTTGCATGAATGTAAAGGCGAATAGAAATTCATTCCACGCACTTATAAATGTTAACAAACCAGTGGCAACAAGCCCGGGTGCAGACATGGGGAACACTATTTGAAACAACGTTCTGGTCCTTGAACACCCATCTATCGCAGCCGCTTCTTCTATTTCCTTGGGCAGGTCTCTGAAAAAGTTTTGTAATATCCACGTTGTCAGAGGAAGGGTTATTGCAACATATGGGAGAATGAGACCTAGGTATGTATTTATCAATTTCATCTTCCGCAAAATAACGAATAGGGAACCAAGAATAGAGATCTGTGGGAACATACTAACTGCCAAAATCAATATCATCACGAATGATTTACCTTTCATATGTAGCCTTGCTATCGCATAACCAGCAAATGAACCGAAGATAAGAGTTACCAATGTTGTAATACCTGAAACGACTATGCTGTTCCAAATATTGACATGAAATGGTCTTTCTTGGAAGACCTTGACATAGTTTGAAAATGTCGGTGATTTTGGCCAAAGCGTAGGATGTGGATCAAAAAGTTCTTTATTTGGCTTTAATGATGATATAATTGCCCAATAAAATGGGAAGATACACCAAATCAGAACGAAGATAACTGAAACGGTAAGAACTATGTTATATATAATCCTCTTAGTCTTCACGGACATTTTTCTCACCCCACAGTTCCTGTCACTCAAGCTTTATTTTGAGTGATCTAATGTATATTACTGCAAACACTGAAATCAGAGCAAATATGATAACTGATAGTGCAGAACCGTATCCAAACCATGCACCAGTGAATGCCCTATCCATCAAAAGCACACGATTGTAAACCGCAAGTGTCTCTGTATTGACACTCCCACGAGTCATAATGAACACGACGTCAAATACTCTCAAAGCATCCAACGTTCTGAATATCAAAGCAACCCCTATCGTTGACTGGATCAACGGTATGGTGATTTTTGAGAACCTTTGCCAGACATTTGCTCCGTCTATTCTTGCAGCTTCATAAAGTTCCTCAGGAATCAATTGTAATCCCGCAAGTATTAAAAGTGCCATGAACGGAGTCGTCTTCCACACATCTACTGCTATGATAGCCCACATAGCAGTTTGAGGTGAGCCTAGTATGGGGACGCCCGGTTTTATCATATGCAATGCCTCCAAGAGTTTCGTGATAATACCAGTTGAAGGCTCGAACATCCATTTCCACATTTGGGAGGATATAGCAGTTGGAATTGCCCATGGAATCAACATCGCTGCCCTGACAGCACCACGAAGCTTAAATGGTTGGTTCACCAAGACGGCAATCAACAACCCCAGTATTGTTTCAAACAAGACAGAAATAATAGTAAAGAAAATCGTATTTTTCAAAGCATCGAGAAATCTAGGGTCTTGGAAGAGATCGGCGTAGTTCTTGAATCCAACAAATCTCTTTTCTATGTCGGGTCGAAGACTAGCGTCGAAAAAGCTATTGTAAAAAGTTTGAAAAAGTGGTAAGAAAGCTATTATCGATATTACAAGAAGAGCAGGTAAGACCATTCCCCAAGCGATCAACGTTTCCCGAGTCTTAGCCTTCAAATCCTTCACCTCCAATCCTTACCATATGCTTTCTGCCGTCATTTGTTAAACAAACCGGGGATTTAAAATCCCCGGCTTGAGATATTGGAATTGTTTTCTGAGTTCAATTATCTTCCAGCAACAACCTTGTTTAAATCTTTCGCCATATCTTGGATCGCTTGTTGGGCAGTCATTTGTTGTGTGAGAGCTGCATGCAAGTATTTCTGCATAACATCTGAAATCTCGCTATACTTTGCTGTTCTTGGCCTTGGTTCTGCATTGACGAACATACTGTAAAGCTCAACCATGAACGGTGCTGCCTTCTTGAGTTCTGGATCTTTGTAAACGTCTACCATTGTTGGGTTCTGACCTGCGTTGATTGCCTTGTAAAGTTGCTCGTCATAGCTCGTTAAGAATTTGACGAGTTTCTTTGCTGCTGCCTTCTCTTCAGGCGTCGCATTCTTGTTTATGCCGAGCATCCATCCGCCAAGCGTAGCTGCAGATCTGCCTGCAGGGCCCGCCGGAAGTGGAGCGACACCAACTTTGCCTGCAACTTTGGATTCCTTTGGATCGTTGAGTGTTGACCAGGCATATGGCCAGTTTCTCATGAACACTGCTTGACCATTCAGGAATGAAATTCTTGCTTCTTCTTCCATATAAGTAGTAACTGCTTGTGGAGAAACCTTGTACTTGTAAATCAGATCAACCATGAACTGAAGAGCGTCAACTGATGCTTTGCTATTTATCACGACTTTACCCGTATCATCAATAACGTCTCCTCCGTAGGAAATGAGAAATTCCATGAAATCACAGACTAGACCTTCATATCTTGCACCCTGCCACACAAAACCGTACATGTTCTTTTCTTTCGCAGTGATTGTCTGAGCTATTTTCACAAGTTCATCCCATGTCTTTGGAGGATTCTTGAATCCATACTTGTCGAGTAAATCCTTTCTGTAATAAAGAATTCCTGCATCCGTGAACCATGGAATAGCCACTATTTTGCCGTTTACTGTACCAGATTTGACGGTACCTGGTATGAACTTATCCAGTTCAAAATAAGATCTGTCTGCTGTCAGATCTTCCAAGAACGGTGCAAATTCCGCTGGCCAAATAACATCCAGCATGAACACTGTCGGCTCCTTTTCACCAGCTGCTAAATAGGTAACGTAAAGATCATGCCTCTCCGTTGAAGAATTTGGCATCGGCATGACCGAGACTTTGATATCTGGGTTTGCTTTCATAAACCGATCGATTTGTGCATATAGTACTTCAAGTTCCTTACCTACTGCCCCTGCCGTCATCGTTATGGTGACTCTTGAAAATGCTACCAGAGAAAGAACGAGTAACAGAGATACAACAAATAACTTTTTCATAACTACACCTCCCGGAATAAGTGTGAGTTCCTAAGATAGAACATTCAACCCTTTTAACAAGTATACAAGTATATTCGAATTTCAAACTTAATATATCACATGTGGACAAAAACAACCAAATATAGCTTCGTTGACTAATACGTCCGAAGCACGTGTAAAAATGAGCATAGAGCCAGTATTTCAGCTTGTTGGATAATAAATATCACATAATAGCCCTAATATCGTTAGAAAACACTTATCACATTATTGTACAATATACGTGAATACATATTCGAAAATCGAATGTGCTATGGAATTAATCACTCCTACACATGTATTGATGATACTTCGATATTCAATTCTACAAATTCATAGATTTTCATAAATTGCATATGAATAGGAGGACTGAGTATGGCGGTAGAACTACCTATGAAGAAGTTGGATGATTACAGAATTTTTGCCGAGGAAGATGTCGAAGAGATTAGGGAACTTGGTCAGCAATTGAGAGGCTTGAAGGTTGTACACGTGAACGCAACCGCCTATGGTGGTGGGGTTGCGGAGCTCTTGATGACGATCGTTCCACTTATGAGAGATGCAGGACTAGATGCGAGATGGGAGGTGCTAGAAGCTCCAGCGGAGTTTTTCAACGTTACGAAGAAACTTCACAATACACTTCAAGGAGCTAACATTGAAATTAGCGATGAAGAATGGGCACTGTATGAGAGAGTTAATGAAGAGAATGCAAAGAAACTGAACTTAGATGCGGATGTTGTGATAATACACGATCCACAACCAGCTTACGTGCCTCTGTACAGCGATGGAAAAAATGCAAAATATATATGGAGATGTCATATAGATACAAGTACACCGAATATGAAAGTCTGGAATAGATTAACGTCCAAGATGGGATTTTACCAAAAGGCACTTTTCCATATGATGGATTATGTAAAACCGCCATTTGACAAGATCGCTGTTGAATTTCCACCGAGTATAGATCCGCTCAGCCACAAGAACATGGAAATGAGTGAGCAAGAGTTAAAAAAGGTTGCCGACAGGTACGGTATAGACTTAGACAAGCCACTAATGACTGTTGTTGCAAGATTTGATCCTTGGAAGGACCTTTTCTCAGCAATAGATGTCTATAGGATTGTTAAGGAAAAACACGATGTGCAACTTGCAATAGTCTCATCGATGGCAAAAGATGACCCTGAAGGTTGGATATTCTTCGAAGATGTCTTGAGATATGCTGGTACAGACAGGGATATTCTTTTCTTGACAGACCTCAAGGGGGTCGGTCATAAGGAAGTTAACGCTATTCAGAGATTATCTACATTAGGTTTGCACACCGCAACACGTGAAGGTTTCGGCCTAGTAATAAGCGAAATGATGTGGAAGAATCATCCGGTAGTTGCAAGACCAGTCGGTGGTGTTAAAATACAAATAGATGATGGTGTGAGCGGGTATCTAAGGAATGATGTAAAAGAACTTGCAGATGCTGTTTCTAATTTACTTGAAAACAAAAGTCTACTCGATGAAATGGGTAAGAAGGCAAAGGAAAAAGTTAGAAAAACATATCTATCAACAGCAAATTTGAAGAGATATTTGAAGGTAATCGAATCGATCGTAGATTGACAAAACGATATTTTTCTGTTATATGAAGTTAATAACATTCTTGAGGTGATATATACGGTGACGGGGGATATGGATTGAAGAACGAAACTAAGATCTTGCTTCACATAGTAAGGGAAAAGAAGATTCGTCGAAAGGATTTAGAAGCTATAATAAGCGTAACACCCTCAACGATGACTTATTTGCTTGACAAACTCAGGGATTATATAGACGTGGAAGAGGAGGCTTCCACTTTAGGAAAACCTCCTCAGGTTCTTTCCATCGCAAAAAATGCTTGGAAAATCCTCGCAATAAACGTAGGTAGAGAAAAAGTAAGAGCTGTTTTATACAACGCAAAGGGAGAAGAACTGGAAAGCTTTGAACATAGAGTGAAAAAAGAAGACTTATCAAATGAGGGTATCAATGATGTTCTGAAGAAAACTATTGAAAAGTTCTATGATTATGATAGCATAGGAATAGCTTTTTCAGGAACAATCAATGGTGAGATAGTAGACTCAAAAATTCTCTTTCTTGAAGGATACGACCCTGTAAAATCGCTTCAACTCAAA
>Ga0208823_1000226_pt1 | contig 48384 bp, 38 predicted proteins | sample AD_UKC075_MetaG_FD_184440 | JGI IMG/M metagenome (GOLD analysis project Ga0208823, IMG submission 184440) | Active sludge microbial communities of municipal wastewater-treating anaerobic digesters from USA - AD_UKC075_MetaG (SPAdes) (version 2) | ecosystem: Engineered > Bioreactor > Anaerobic >...
GTAGAAAACACCAGTAAATACCTCGCTATGAGCAAGGAAGAGAATAAAAAATTCTTAGACCACCTTTATTCTCTAATGAAAAAATTAGAAGCCGATGTAGTCGATTATCAAGGTCTGAAAATACTCAGTGCCCCACCACTATGCCCAGACTGTCGTAGCAATCACATTATTAAAAATGGTTTACAAAATGGGATGCAAAACTATCGCTGCAAAGACTGCGGCAGACAGTTTAGAGTTACCACAGGTACTTTTGTTTACAGGTTGCAAAAGAAAGAGAAAATGCTCGACTACATCAGATGTATGGTAGCAGGCAAAAGTCTCAGAGCTTGTGCTAAAGAAGTAGGCATCAGCCTACCTACAAGCTTCGCTTGGCGACACAAAATATTGGCAGCTTTACAAAGTTTCGAAGATAATATCAATTTTTTCGGGGTAGTAGAGATGGATGAACTATTGATGGATTATTCCGAAAAAGGCAGAATATACAAAAATGCCGAAGAGCTGAAGCGAGCTAGGAAGCAAAAGCCAAAGAAAGTAGCCGTATTAGCTGCTACTGACAGAGCTGGCAACTTGTTGTTTGAAAAATTTGAAGGCAAAAAGCTAAGTTCAGAACAGATAGAACAATTTCTGAAGGCTAAGATGCCAAAGGATGGAGTCATGTGTAGCAGTAATAAAAAAGCATTCAAAAAGGTTAGAAGGAATGTAATCAAGCATAAAGAAGTAGTAACTAACCATAGACAAAAGCGAGGTATATATAGCCTAAGTACTGTCAAGAAAAAGGCTAGTGAATTCACGAATTGGATATACTTCAAATTTAGGGGCGTAGCTACCAAATACCTGCAAAACTACATTATGTGGTATGTAGTGATGGGTAAATACCTCACAGGCAAGACTGTAAGCAATACTGGGCGAATGCTCAACCTCGCATCTTCGGACAGATGGGCGTGGTATCGGTATAGAGAGTTAGTGAATATAACATATGTTAATTTAAACATATATTAGTTTTCCGACTAATTAGTTTTCAAGTTCCAAATTCTCCACATCCAACATATCTTAGGTTATAATTTGGGTAATAAAATTTTAGATTGTTACATAAAAATAACTATCTTTAATTATTTAGGTTGTTTATTTTACCACAGAGAACACCAAGTTATTACACAAAGCTCACAAAGTGCCATTTATTGTCCTTTTAATTTCATCCTTCTCTGTGTTCTTTGTGCATTCTTAGAGAACTTTGTGGTTGATATTTAACTACACTATAATTAATAAACTAATATTAACAATTTTTTTATAAAACTACTCTTTTTTTTAATCTTTACCCATACAAAACGTTATAGAACCAAAAATCGCAAATTATTTTATAACTTATTAAAATAAATTTTTCAAATTGCTTTGAGCAAAATTTAATATTTTAATAATAATATAAAAATTACCTTAACTACTTATTCAATAATGTAAAAGTAATTCTATAAAAAATTTTTTTATATAAAAAATATTTTATAATTTTGCAATGTCAAACCCTAAAAACAAAAAAAGATATGAAAAAATTAGGAATTTTAGTATTGGTAGCAATGATTGGTGTTACCTTTAGTAGCTGTAAAAAAGAAACACCTCAGAGTGTAGCAGAAAAATTTTTATCAGCTTATGTAAAAGCAGATTTTGAAACAGCTAAAACAGTAGCTACAGGAGATGCTTTAGATCAAATCAATCAATTAGTTAACTTAGTTAGTACAAATCCTGAATTCTTCCCATCAAATTTAAGTTATGAAAACTTAAATTGCCAAGAAATGGGTGGTAGAGTTAAATGTACTTACACTATGGTAGAAGCTGATCAAAGAACTGAAGGATACTATATAGACTTAGAAAAGGTGAATGGTAAATGGATGATCACCGCATTAGGCTATGAAGGTGAAGAAATGCCTGAAATGATCGAAGAAGAATTACCTACTGATACAACTGCAGTAGATGAACTAGCTGAAGAAATGACCGAAGAAGCTTCTGAACAAATCTAAAAAAGTAAAGTAATTAATAAAAATTTTATCTAATTATGAAAAAAACATTAGTTATAGTATTGTCGGTACTTGCTATACTCTTCGTACAATGTAAAAAAGCTAATACACCTGAGCAAGTAACAGAAACTTTTATCAAAGCTTTACAGCAAAATGATTTTGAATTAGCTAAATCTCTATCTGATAGCGTTGCTTTGCAAACACTGGAAATGATAGAAAGCTTTGCTAGTCAAATGGGAGAATCTATCGTAAAAGATACTTCTCTGCCGACAGATGTTGAAAATATTAAATGTGAAGATATGCAAGGAACTAACATGAAAAAATGTTACTTTACTACACAAGGTTCTGAAAGTTATATCGAATTACAAAAAAGAGGTAAAGAATGGAAAGTTGTCAATTTTTCTAAAGAAGGTGCTGAACCCTCTGAAGAACCTCTTTTAGAAGATATAGATCTAACAGATACCACTGATACTACTATTGATACAATAAGTATTCAATAAAATTATTTTATTCGCAAAAAAGGGCACTTTATTAGTGCCCTTTTTTATTTTATTTATACCAACAAAAATAATATTAAACATTGATACAAAAAATGATTATAAACTGCGAAAAAAAAGTTGAGAAGTAGAGAGAGTGGTAAATAGTTAATTGAAAAATCTAAACTTATATGTTAATTTTATCAATAAATTTTCACTAATTTTGTTATCATAAAATTTTAAAATGATAATAGATAATCTAATAATAGATAATGAGTTGTTTAATACTTATTTTGCATGCAATCTCGATAAATGTCATGGTATATGCTGTGTAGAAGGTGTAGCAGGAGCTCCTTTAGAGAATCAAGAAATAGATTGGTTGCAAAATAATGTAAACAATTTTCATAAATATTTAGACAAAAAAGGCAAAGAAGCCATTGAAAAAATTGGTGTTTATGAAATAGATCTTCAAGGTGATCTGGTAACTCCTTTAAAAGCAAAAGGTGAATGCGCATATTTAATCTGGGAAAATGGCTGTGCTAAATGTGTTTTTCAAAAATTATATAATGAAGGTAAATTGAATTTTTATAAGCCTATCTCTTGTCATTTATATCCTATTAGAGTATACAAATTAGTAGGCTTCTATCATTTAACATTGCATAAATGGTATACTTGTACTGCGGCTTTCGAGCATGGCAAGCACGAAAAAATACCAGTTCTACTTTTTTTAAAAGATGCTCTTAGAAGAAAATTTCCTAATCAAGTTGAAAAAATCCTAGAAAAAACAAATTATTAATCAGAAATACATATAAATTCGAAATAATAAACAAACAATATTTTTTGGTTCTATAACGTTTATTATGTGTAATAAAATTTTAGATTGTTACAAAAAAATAACTATTTTTTAATTATTTTAGTTATTTTTTACCACAGAGAACACCAAGTTATTACACAAAGTCCACAAAGTGCCATTTATAGTCCTTTTAATTTCATTCTTCTCTGAGTTCTTTGTGCATTCTTTGAGAACTTTGCGGTTAATATTTAACTGTCCAATAATAAATAAAACAATATTAACAAATTCATTTTTGTACAATTACTCTTTTTTTAATCTTTACCTATGTAAAACGTTATAGAACCTAATTTTTTAAAATCATTAAGTATTTAAAAATTTGCAAATAATTAATAGTAGAGTTTAAGGTTAAATACTAAAAACTGTCAAACTATCTCATACATTACATATACTAACCAGCTATAACTATAGTTTTTAATAAATCCAAATCTACAATTTGTATTCCTTTTTTAGTATATTTAATAATATTATCTTTTTTAAGCGAAGATAATATTCTTACACAATTTTCAGTAGACATACCAGAAAATTCAGCAATATCTTTGCGGGAAATTATATTTGGTATTTCATTATTTTCAAAAACAGTTTGACTTAAATATAGTAGTGTGTGTGCCACTCTGCCAATAGTTTGCTTGAGACCTCTAATAGCTAATTTTTCGAAAACAATGTTATAATTGTCACATAACCATTTAGTAACTTCGGTATGAAATGATTGATTGTATTTCATTATTTCTAAAAAATCATTTTTTTCGATTAAATATATTTTACATGGTGTCAAAGTCATTGTTGTGAAATAAAAACTTTTACAATATAAAGAAGATAAAGCTATAAATTCGAAAGCTTTATTAACCATAAAACTTAATGTATGTCCTTTGCTATCTTCTACAAAAGACTTACAATATCCATCTGCCAAGAGCAAAAAATAAGACGAGAATGCGTTTTGTTTACAAACAGTCTCACCTTTTCTGAAATTTAAGCAAGTATGTAATAGCTTTTCTATTTGATCCATAGTAAGATTGAATGAATATAGCCAGTTTACAAGATCTAGTGAATGCTTTTCTACTATTTTTGCATCATATATGGGCGTGTATTCTTTATACCCGTGATTTTCCATTATTTCACTAATAGTAATAAAATCAGATAATCTAGTTGCAATCAATTTTAAAAAATCTCTTTCGGAGTTTGTAAATTTTAGTTTTTCATTTTCCGATCCTTCATAGTAAACATTTATATTCCCATTTTCTTTTTTATTTATTATTAATGGAAAAGTCAATATATCATCTGGATCTAAAACATCATCAATATTACTTCCATAATATGCATCTTTATATACTATGCTTACATTACATCTATCAGGATATGAAAAATTAACACACAAATTATTTATAATATAAGTAAAAATTTCTTCAATTTTTTTATTTTTATTAAAATTATCATCTAAACTATATAAAAATGTTAAGAATTTATTTTCTATAGATTTACCTCCTATTTCTTGATTTTTCATAATAATATTTTTGCAAATATACAAATAATTTATTGATATAAATCAATTTTTATTGATTTATTAAACAAAAAAAGGAAGAGCTTAAAAGCCCTTCCTTTTACACTATTTTTAAAAAAAATATATATTATTCTATTATGATCTTTTGAGTATTCAAGTATTTGCCATCAGCTTGTAAAGATATCATATATAATCCAGCTGGCAAATTATTAACATTAATAGGTACTAAGGTACTACCTACTTTCACATCTATAGATTTTGCATAAACTTGTTGACCCAAAATATTTGAAATAGTAATAACAGCATTAGTGCTAATGGGAGATACTATATTTACATTTACATAATCACTAGCAGGATTAGGATATACAGTTACTGAATTTATTGTATTATATTCATGAATATCATAGCTAGTCACTCCAATATCTGATTTAAGAACTTTCATATAGATAATCTCATTTTCCCATTGTGTATGAGATTCATCTTGTAGAGCATTGCCAGGACCACCATCAGCTTGAAAAATCAAATGTATGTAATCATCTGTATTTTTAGCCATAGCGCCATATACACATTCTATTAAATCATAATCATCACCACCAGTTAATTCAGAAAATTCACTCCAATCATCACCACCATTAGTAGATTTAGTAGCCCAAATATGACGATAAAATGCGTAACTGAATTGATTTTCATTCAAATGAGCAAATGTAACAAAAATATTATTATCGTCATCAATAGTTATTTGTGGTTGAGAAACTAATCCATGATTACCATAAGTAGGTACTTGCTCCCATGCACCAGAAGTCCAATTATCAAATATAATTCCACTATTATCTAAATCCATTAACCATCCAATAATACCGATTTCAGTAGTTTCCATATCAAGATCATAGATAGTTCCCATATCTTCATTCCAATAAGCGAGATAAGAAGTAAATGGGAACCAAGAAAATTGTTCTGTACTAGGCTCTTCAACCATTATTCTTACTACACCAAATGTAGCGTGTAGCTTACCACTATTATCCATTTCTAAAGCTACGAGCCCATCACATACATAATTAGTATCTAATGGTACCCCAGTATCAAAAGTAAATGGGCTAGGATGTTCAAAAACTACAGTTTTTGTCCAAGTATCACCACCATCAGTAGATTTCATAATAAATACATCATGCCACATATTACCCACTATAAAAGCAAGCGTACCATTTTTAGGTTTTGCCCAAGCGTATATATCGGCTGAATAGGATAATTGTTCCGCATCAGCATCCATACCTGGTAACACACTATGTGTCCAATTATTACCACCATCAGTAGAGCGAGAATAAACGATAGCTGTTCCTACACCTTGATATGGGTTATCACCACCATGAGCAGATAACACATGAATAGTATCACCTACTGTGACTACTCTAGGCCAAGTCATCTCTAAACCAGTAGGAGCAGCAATGTAAGTTTGTGACCAATTTCCAGCTCCTTTTGCCTCTCTTTTATTCATAACTAAATCAGTAGCTCCAGAATGTGATATAACTATTTCACCGTTTTTAAAAGGATAATAGCTGCCCCAGCCAGTTCTAACAGTTTCTATTCTAGATATCTGCGTTCCCCATGCTGTACCATCATAATAATTATATGCTGTACCTCTGTCGGCTAAAGTACCTGTACCTCTGATCCATGTAGCGCCTATTGTGCCATCAGGATATAGATAAATTCTGCTATCAATAGATTTGTTAGACTGAATATCATATTCAGTATTACCAATAGGTTGATTATGAAATATCTTTTCATTCATAGGTGCATAAGGGATATTAACTTGAGGCACTGGTTCATCGCCTTTAAATTGTTTATTGTATTGTGCTGTTACTGCATAATTTTTTAAATATGCAGGCACTTGAGGTCTTCCTTGAGCAAATAAGCTCATTGAAAAACCTGCTACAATCATTAAAACTAATAAACTTTTCTTTTTCATAATTTTTATTTTTTGGGGTTTTGTTACTACAAAATTAATAAAATATTTTTAATAAACAATAGTTTAAACAGAATATTTTTTTTAAAAATAAATTTATTATACAAATATACATAAAAATAACAATCTATAAACAAATATTTATAGTGAGTCTACTGAACTATTTTTTAATAAATTTCTTTGCAGTATTAGAAGTACTATTAGATATACTTATTATATATATACCAGCTGACAAATCAGATAAATCGATAGTGCAATGATCTTTACCTTCAATTACTGTAGAATAAACCTCAGCTCCAAGAATGTTTAGTATTTTTATAAAATTTGCACCTTTATCAATCAAATTAATATTTAATTGATCAGATACTGGATTAGGATAAATATAGATGTTAGCAGAATTAGTATAATTATTAATACCTGCTGGTCCAATAATAACATCGTTTAAGAAATAATAATCTATTCTATCATCTGAAGTGTAATTGCCACCTAAAAACCCAACTGATAGGGGGACTTTAATATTACCATTACCCAAATCAAAACATTGATCAGCTAAATAAAACCAGGTAGCTTGATCTTCGACATAAGTATTTCGAGTTACATTATGTGTTTGAGAATAAGTATTATTGTCTGCATCATAAACTTTAATAAATATATTAGGTAACATATTATCAAATTCATTATCTGTTGTAGTTACCCAAGTAGTATCACTATCAGCCCAAGCAAAAACAATATATTTACCATCTGGAGTACGACTCATCTGAAAACGATCATCGATATAATATTTACTACCACCTTCTTCGTAAAACAAAAAATCATCACACCACACTGTATCTAATACAGCAGCATCCCAACCACTAGAAGTTTGGAAAATATCAAATACTATCCCTTTCATATAATATCTATTAGCATAATACGATAGTGAATCAGGATGGTCACTCCAAGCTCCATGAATATAGCAAGCGAAATGCAAATGCCCATTTTTGTCTATCATAGCTTCTAATGGATAACCGAAAAATGGACGTCCAACTCGTGAATAATAATCAGCATGATCTTCTATTGTGCTTATTCCTCCCCAATTAAAAGTAATTTTGTCCCAAGTATTACCACCATCACTTGTTTCATAAATAATTGGCTGATATGATAGTGGATCGTAAGCGTCTGGATTACGACCACTGTATACTAAATAACCATTTGTGCCATCATCAGCCATTGCTAAAGCAGCGGTAGAATATCCTTTTGGAAGTCCATCAGTAATAGCGAAATCTGGTACTACATTTACCCTTTTCCATATTACAGAGTCACCACTTGTATCCCATTCGCCTATATTGACTACTGTTTTAAAGGATGTATAATAAGTACCATCATCAGTATGAGCATCACCTAACACAAAAAATTTATTTCCACGTGATTGCATGAATAATCTATTAAATAAAGACGGATTACTGGTAGTAGGGTAGATGTTATCATCATAAGGAAGTATTTGATTATTCGTACCCGTACCATTAAAAAATTCAGATCCATAGAAATCTCCTCCCCAACTGCCTCCTATAAGCATAGGTCCAGCTACAATGATGGCAGCATTTTCATAATCTGAATTATTATTAGGATTATAAATAACTCCACTAGGATATCTAGCCAAATAGTTGCCCGTACTAATAGGTAAACTCCATGGTATCAAAGTAGTACTATCAAAGGATGAACCACCATCAGTAGAAAATGATGTTCTGAGCACACCACTGCCTCCATCATAAGAAGGATCTTGTCTATAAGTAAAAGCAATTAAGTTAAGGTCCTGATTAGCACTTAGACAAGTTTGTTCTGGTAGTATAACAGAAAAGATATTTATAGAATGACCCATATGTGAAGGGGAAATTGCTCTTTTATTATGTTTTTGTGATAATTGGTCAAGAATAGTTGCAATTTCATTCTTGTAAGAGGCAAATGATACTTGTCCATTCGGATTTTGTAAAGCTTTATTGATCGCATTTGGTTCTACTTTTTTAGGCGCTATATTAACACCTTTATTCTGAGCCATTAATAAGCTCACGCTAACTACTAATACTAATACTAAAAATGATTTTTTTCTTTTCATAATTTTTATTTTTTGAGGTTTGTTACTACAAAATTAATAAATATATCTTAAATTAATCCTATTTTAATCTATTTTTTTAGTTAAAATCAAATTTATTGTACAAATATAATTAATATTTACAATTAACAAATATTTATAGTGAGTCTAGCAAACTATTTTTTTAGCAAAAAATAATTATAAAAAGAGTCAAGTTTAAATTATACATATTTTATTTTAATAATTTTTTAGGTTCTATAACGTTTACTGTGGGTAATAACATTTTAGATTGTTATAAATAGGTTATTTTTTTACAACAAAGGGCTATTTGTAGCCTTTTTAATTCCATCTTTCTCTGCGTTCTTTGTGCATTCTTTGAGAACTTTGTGGTTGATATTTAACTGTCTAATAATAATAAAACTAATAAATGTTTAAGTTTTTCAAGTTTATATGTTAAATAATTTTTATATTTTTACAAAAATTTTAATTCATGAAAAAAATTGTAGAAAACACCAGTAAATACCTTGCTATGAGTAAGGAAGAGAATAAAGAATTCTTAGACAACCTTTATTCTCTAATGAAAAAATTAGAAGCTGATGTAGTCGATTATCAAGGTCTGAAAATACTCAGTGCCCCACCACTATGCCCAGACTGTCGTAGCAATCACATCATTAAAAATGGTTTACAAAATGGGATGCAAAACTATCGCTGCAAAGACTGTGGCAGACAATTTAGAGTTACCACTGGAACTTTTGTTTACAGATTGCAAAAGAAAGAAAAAATGCTCGATTACATCAGATGTATGGTGGCAGGCAAAAGTCTCAGAGCTTGTGCTAAAGAAGTGGGCATCAGCTTACCAACAAGCTTCGCTTGGCGACACAAGATATTAGCAGCTTTACAAAGTTTCGAAGATAATATCAATTTTTTCGGTGTAGTAGAGATGGACGAACTATTGATGGATTATTCCGAAAAAGGCAGAATATACAAAAATGCCGAAGAGCTGAAGCGAGCTAGGAAGCAAAAGCCAAAGAAAGTAGCCGTATTGGCTGCTACAGACAGAGCTGGCAATTTATTATTCAAAAAATTTGAAGGCAAAAAGCTAAGTTCAGAACAAATAGAGCAATTTCTGAAGGCTAAGATGCCAAAGGATGGAGTCATGTGTAGCAGTAATAAAAAAGCATTCAAAAAGGTTAGAAAAAATGTAATCAAGCACAAAGAAATAGTAACTAGCAATAGGCAAAAGCGAGGTATATATAGCCTAAGTACTGTCAAGAAAAAGGCTAGTGAATTCACTAATTGGATATATTTCAAATTTAGGGGCGTAGCTACCAAATATCTGCAAAACTACATTATGTGGTATGTAGTGATGGGTAAATACCTCACAGGCAAGACTGTAAGCAATACTGGGCGAATGCTCAACCTCGCATCCTCGGACAGATGGGCGTGGTATCGGTATAGAGAGTTAGTAAAATTAACATATGTTAATTGAAACATATATTAGTTTTCAATTTCTTTTCGCTTCTTAAAAAATATTAAATACCCCTCATAAATAATAAAATTATTAAAGATCTAGAACCTTATGATTGAGAAATAACTCCCAAATATTTTAATGTATTTATTGATAATACAAAATCAAATACTTGCTAACATTGATTATAACTAAAATTTGAATGAGTTTTATATTTATTTTCTTTCTATGTCTGCACCTAATGCTTGAAGGCGCTTATCTATATTTTCATAGCCCCTTTCTATTTGTTCTATATTATGAATTATACTTGTGCCTTTGGCAGACAATGCAGCTATTAATAGGGATATACCCGCTCTGATATCAGGACTAGACATTGTAATTGCTCTCAGTGGATATCGTCGTTCGAGTCCTATGACAGTAGCTCTATGTGGATCACACAATATTACTTGAGCACCCATTTCTATTAGATTATCTACAAAAAACAATCTACTTTCAAACATTTTTTGATGTATCAATACAGATCCCTTAGCCTGTGTAGCTGCTACTAGAACTATACTTAATAAATCAGGTGTAAAGCCTGGCCATGGGGCATCTGATATGCTAAGTATGCCACCATCGATATATTGTGAAACCTCATATATATCTTGATGTGGTACTATCAGATTATCATCGTCTTCTATGATTATTATGCCTAATTTTCGAAAGGTATCTGGGATTATTCCTAAGTGTGGTATATTACAATTTTTAATTGTTATATTAGACTGTGTAAGAGCAGCTAAACCTATGAAACTACCAACATCTATCATATCTGCTAAAAGTTTATGAGTAGTACCATGAAGTTTTTGTACACCATAAATTTTTAAAAGATTAGATCCCACGCCCTCGATGTATGCTCCCATAGAAATTAACATTTTGCAAAGTTGCTGTATGTAAGGTTCACAAGCAGCGTTGTAGATGGTAGTAGTACCTTCGGCTAATACAGCTGCCATTATTATATTAGCTGTTCCAGTTACAGAAGCCTCTGGCAGCATTATGTAGTTTCCTTTCAATCCGTTGTTAGCTGTCAGTGTTACTTGATTTGTAAAATAATCAAATTTGATCTCTGCACCCAATTTTTGAAATCCGAAAAGGTGAGTATCTATACGTCGCCTGCCTATTTTATCTCCACCTATTTTAGGTATTATAGCTTTTTTGTATTTTGTCAATATAGGGCCAGCTAACATTAATGATCCTCTCAAAAGAGATTGTTTTTCTTTTATAAACTCCTCTTCTAACATATCCAAATTTATATTACGAGCACATATAGTTACAGAGTTATTAGCTCTATCTATAGCTACTTCTATACCTAAATCATGTATTAGATTGAGGAGATTCATTATATCTCTTGTGAGTGGTATATTTAATAATTTTACAGGTTCATCTGTTAATAGTGCTGCACATATTACTTGTAAGGCTTCATTTTTTGCTCCTTGTGGTTCTACAATACCTGATAGTTGTTTGCCACCTTTTACTATGAAATCAGCCATTTTATTTATCTTCTTTTTTTATTTTTGTTATAATATTTTTTACTTTTTTGACTTTCGTAGCTCGATTTAATAATGTTTACATTAGTAGTATCAAAGATTTTTTCAGGTATTTTAAGTTTACCTTGAGAGAGTGTATTTATATGATTTTTTATTATATCATCTGTTACCATTCGATTATTCCAATACATATATAATTTTTTCATAGTCATAATTAGATGTCTTAAAAGTTCATTTTTTTCGTCTCCATCAGGCATTTCTATAGCTTTATTTATCATCTCTTCTATTATTCTACCATAATAGCGAAATTTAGAATTATATTCTTCTTTATATGAAATGCGTTCAGGTACGAAATGCAAATATTTGATATTTACTTCTACCGGCCAATCTATATCAAGCTCTCCATCAGATAATATGTATAAATGATCCCAATATTTTTGATTATTATATTTACCATTGCCTACTATAGAAGCCATAGTTTTCACTATCTTGTGAGCAAATTGTGTACGCTCTTCTTTGTCTTTAATTGTTTTTGCATAATCTACCATCTTTTGTATATTACGACCATATTCGGATATCTTCAAAGGTTCCAATTCTGAATTATATTTCATATATATTTTTTATTAATTTACAAATTATAACTGAAAAATAACAAATTGTTTTTTTTAAAAAATAAAAAAATTTAGAATTTTATTTTCAATTTAAAAAAATTAAGTTTAATGATTAATATGTAATCTTTTATTAAAACAATTTTGCAATAATTGTTATTGCAAAGTTAATAATTATTTTTGAAATGTTTAGAAAATTAAAAAAAACAACTAATTTTATTAATAAATTTTTTATTAATTTTATTTTTATAAAAAACAATTATAATGGATAACTACAAATCTATTGCTCAACTAATAGATGATATTGAAAAAAATATTTTAAAAATTAATAATTTATCACATAATAATAAATTTACTAAAATAGATGATTTGATAGGGTCATTGAATGATACTTTCTTATCCTATCCTATCCTCATAGATGCTTTTCATCAATTTAATGTGCTAAAAAACAAATTCACACAAGTAAGAACTCTAGATCATAATGATTTATTAAAGTTAAAAAATTTATTTGAAATAATCATAGATAATTTGAAAATCAATACTACAAAACAAAATTATTTATATACATTTAGAAATCAGATCATTGATATATCTATACCTCAAATTGTACGTAAACCTTATTTTAATTATCAAAATTTATGTCATCTAAGAGGCATCATCGAAGATATCAAAACTGAGTCTGATCGACTAATCATAACTCTATATACTATAAGTGCTGATGGGCCATTTTTAGATGAGATCAGAGTGCATTTATTTGATCATAGTAAAAATAATCTTTTATACCCAGATCTTACTCAGTACGGATCTATACTAGAGACTGGACAAGATATTTTTATACAAAATTGTACTTATTTAAAAGAAAAAGAATATTATTCTACAGCTGACACACTGATGGTACTATATCCAGACTATATTTTGGATGTTAGAGATGTGAGTGATGTACATATTTTTGACAATTCATATCCTCATTTCATCAGACTCATACCTATCTATTCGATTATTAGAACATTTGTAAATATAAATAATGTTCAAAAAATTCAAAGCATCTTAATAGGCAATCTTTTAGGTGAAATTTTTGATACATATGTAGCTTATGATAGAGTAGAAGAAGCACATTTATTGACAGCATATAAAGATTTTATTGGAAAAAATATCTTTGAGTTATTATATTGGTATAATAATAATACAGAAGGGTTTAATCTTAGTTTTTTGATACAAATTATAGAAGATGAATATTTACCTGGTCTACAGTTAATGCTACCAAGTATAAAAAGAGATAAAAGCATGATTTTATATTTAGAACCATTTTATATTAGCAATTTATACGGTTTACAAGGGAGAATGGATGCATTAGCATTTACTGAAAAAGGCAATAGTGCTAATATTTATGAATTAAAATCTCATAAACCCAAAAACAAAGGTTATTTATATACCAAATCGCATGATGCACAGTTGATATGCTATTATCTTTTATTTCGTAGCACATATCCCGAAAAAAAAATATTTTATAAAATGGCGTATCCTGGCGCCGAGGAGCGTCATCTACGAAGTATCACTTTTGGCGAAAATGCCGATGAAAGGGAACTAATGTTGATACAGGAAGTACTTTTTGCTCGTAATAATATTGTAAAAGCACACTTAGATTATGCCAAAGGCGACTTCTCTTCTCTAATTCGATGTATGCCTAAAAAATCTGATACTCCTTCTCCCAATACTATTTCCATTTTTAGCAATACAGAAACTAAATTGAGAGATTCACAAACTTTTATGTATAATGATATTATTATCATGCATAATACGCTAAAAGCTATTGCCGATAATAAATTATTAAATGCATATTTTTGGGGTAGTGTGCGCTTTATTTATCGCGAAATGCTCAGTGCTAAGACTGGAAATCCAGAAACAACAGATATATGGGAAAGCATGATAAAAGAATCTAAATGGGGTTATGCTAATATTTGGAAAAAATCTTTAAACAAAAAATTTAATCAATATGAGGTACTAGGACCCCTAATATTTAAATCTTTTACACCAGACAATCATTTGATTTTTAGTTTAGATAATGATGATTTATCTATTTCTCGACTCCGAGAAGATGATATTATCATATTATATCCTTATGATGAAAATAAAAATAGCCCTCTCTCACAGCAATTACTGAAAGGTTATATAATAGATATAAATGAGAGCAAGGTTAAGCTAAGTCTTGCAAATAAATTTATACCTAAAAAAATATTTAAAGCCAAATCTAAATGGTTAGCAGAGTCTGATAGATGGTTTCATAACTACAGTTATGGTATTCGTAATTTATTTTATCTAATTTCTAATGATAATAAAAAATTTATTAATTTATTTCTTGGTATTGATAGACCTGAGTTTGTTGATGTTAATCAATCAATAGTAGGATTAGAAACTCTAGATGATTCTCAGGCAAAAGCCATTAAACAATCCTTGAGTGCTAATGATTATTTTTTGATTCAAGGCCCTCCAGGTACTGGTAAAACAGCTAAAACATTGACTACTATTGCCAAGAATTTGTATAATAATAATGTAAAAACACTTATAGTAGCTTATACTCGTAGAGCTGTAGATGAAATATGTAATAATTTAGACAAACAAAGCATACCTTATTTATTTTTAAATAAAGATTTAGTAAAAAATCAATTAAATACGGCTAATAATCTAAATGATTTGGATAATATATTGCCTGATTTAAATAATAATTTAAATAAAAATCAAATTTATGTGGCCACTCTTTCCTTTATTAATTCTCATATTACTATCTTAGATGCTATAAAACCACATACTCTGATAGTAGACGAAGCTACTCAAATACTAGAGTATGATTTACTAGCTGTATTATCCAATACAAAGAGATGGATACTCATAGGAGATGAAAATCAATTGCCAGCAGTAGTTTTACAAAATGATAAATCATCAACAGATACTATGATATTCACATGTAGATATAAATCTAACGAACTCTGCCCATTATCTGCAAATATTGCTAATGAAAAATGTTATAATAAAGACGAAAATAATTGTAAAGCTCTCAAGATATTAAATCAAATTCATTTAAATGATTTTAGCGAACCACTTTTTACTAGATTAAAGAAAAATGCTATTGCCAGAGATTGGTCAGAGTGCTATATCATGCTGCGATATCATCATAGGATGCATGAGGAGATAGCTCGATATCCTAACGAATTATTTTATGATAAAAAGTTATTAAGTGCTACAGAGAGACAGAAGTCAGTCCTGTCTAATTCATATCATTTACCTAAAATATTAAAAGATGATCGAGAGTATAATGAAAGGGTAATATTTATATCTACTCCAATATCTTCAGAGTTATCTACGCCAACAAATCCTTATGAAGCTAAAATAGTAATAGAACTTATTAAAACCCTCCGAAGTCAATTTCCTCAATATTCTATAGGTGTCATTACTCCATATCGTTCTCAAATAGCATTAATAAAATCGCTTTTAGATAAAACTATTAATGATATAACGATAGATACGGTGGAGCGATATCAAGGATCAGAGAGAGACATTATCATTTATTCTTTTGCAATTAACAATTTAGAGTATTTAGAATTATCACAATCAATGAACTATGACCATAGTGTAGATAGGAAGCTAAATGTTTCATTAACAAGAGCACGTGAATTATTATTTTTAGTAGGTAATGCAGCAATATTAAATAGCCATCCATTTGTTAAACAAATTATTAATGATTTAGAGAGTCGAGGTTTAGTAATTAATGCAAAATAAAATCAAAATTGAAAATCTTACAATTACAAATTCGCAAAGTAAAATTTTAGTAGATGCTATTAATTTAGATATAGCAAATAATAAAATTACAGCTATTATAGGTGAAAGTGGTAGTGGAAAAACATTGACAGCACACGCTATTATGGGTTTGATTCCAAAATCCTTAACTATCTTTCAAAATAGTAAAATATATTATTATACAGAAAATCAAAAAATAGATTTATTAAAAATTGAGAAAAAACAATTGAAAGCTTTGAGAAGTAAAAAAATAAGTATGATTTTTCAAAATCCTATGTCTTCCTTGCATCCATTGATTAAATGTGGTGAACAAATCGAAGAAGTGTTAAAAACCCATACTAATTTATCTAAAAAACATAGAAAAGAAGCAGTTTTTGACATTTTAAGACAAGTTGGGTTCGAAAATCCTAAAAGAATCTTTTGTGCATATCCGCATCAGCTTTCTGGTGGAGAGCAGCAACGTGTGATGATCTGTATGGCTATGATTACAAACCCAGAGGTGTTAATAGCTGACGAGCCAACTACAGCACTAGATGCACAAATACAAATGGAAATAATAGAATTAATTAAGCAATTAAAAATAACGTATAGATGTTCAGTACTGTTTATTTCTCATGATCTTAGTTTAGTGCACTCATTTGCTGATTATATTTATGTAATGAGAAATGGCAAAATAGAGGAAAAGGGAACTACTGACCAAATATTTAATGAACCAAAAGAGCAATATACTCAGTTACTTATAAAATCCAAACCTACCCTTACTTATATGCCTCATAGATTACCTACATTGCATCAAAATATCGGTCATCATTTCTCAAAAACAAAAAATAATGAAAATAAAACTAATGATGTAATAGTATTATCTACAAATCAACTAAATGTCGTACATCAAAATAATACTATATGGGGGCAAAAAGTATATAATCACACATTAAAAAATATCAGCTTTGATGTTAGAAATAAAGAATGTCTAGGAATAATAGGAGAATCTGGTAGTGGTAAAACAACATTATTAAAAACAATTCTAGGATTAATAAAACCTACAAGTGGAGAAATAAAATATAAAAATGAAAATTTAGATTTAATAAAATATCGTTCACTAGACACATTGAGAAATATACAGTGGGTGCAGCAAAATCCTTACACCTCCCTTCCACCTAATATGACTATTGCTAAGCATTTCGATGCTATATTAAAATTACATAATATAGGTAATGGTGCTGATGAACGTGATAATATTATTAAAAATACTCTAGCCCTTTGTCAGATGTCAGAAAACATCTTAGATCGTTATCCACATCAATTTAGTGGTGGTCAATTGCAAAGATTAGCTATAGCACAAGCCCTTTTAGTAAATCCTGAAATAATTTTATTGGATGAACCAGTCTCATCATTAGATGTATCTATTCAAGCAGCAATTATTAATTTATTAAATGACATTAGAGACTTTAGATCTATTACGTATTTATTTATAACTCACGATATCATGCTTGCCAATTACTTTTGTGATACTATAATAGTTTTGTACAAAGGTGAAATTGTAGAAAAAGGAATATCAAAAGAAGTAATAAATAATCCTAAGCATAAGTATACTAAAATATTAATAGATGCATGTATAACTTAAAAATAGTTTCATCTTTATCAATAGATATTAATATCAAAATTAATCAAAAATTAAAATATAATAAAACAACTCACTCCCTTCTCCTTGCCTAAGGCTATTACTATTATTTTAGGATAAAAATTGGTTAGTACGATAAAATATATTTATTGTTAATTGCAAATTAAAATTCAATATTTTTTGGTGATCTTGGGAAAGGTATCACATCTCTAATATTCCCCATTCCCGTTACAAACAACATAAACCTTTCAAATCCTAGTCCAAAGCCACTATGAGGGGCTGAACCAAATTTTCTTGTTTCTAAATACCACCATACATCTTCTATTGGTACTTGGCTCTCTTCGATTCGTTTAAATAATTTATCATAATCATCTTCTCGTTGACTACCACCTATTATTTCTCCTACTCTAGGCACTAGCACATCCATAGCTCTTACTGTCTTGCCATCATCATTTGATTTCATATAAAATGCTTTTATCTCTTTTGGATAATCAATTATTATAACTGGTTTTTTATAATATTTTTCTACTAAATATCTTTCGTGTTCAGATTGTAAATCTGCTCCCCAGTACACAGGAAACTCAAAATTTTGCTTTGAATTTTTTAATATTTCTACAGCATCAGTATATGAAATTCTCTCAAATGGAGTGTCTAATACATGATTTAGCCTATCTAACAATGCTTTATCGTATCTTTCATTTAAAAATTGTAAATCTTCATAGTTGTGATCTAATAAATATTTTATTAAATATTTCACAAATTCTTCGGCTAAATCCATATTATCTTTTAAATCATAAAAAGCCATCTCTGGCTCAATCATCCAAAATTCGGCTAAATGCCGAGTAGTATTACTATTTTCAGCTCTAAATGTAGGGCCAAATGTATAAATTTCGCCTAACGCGAGAGCACCTAATTCACCTTCTAATTGTCCAGATACCGTAAGTGAAGCCTCTTTACCAAAAAAATCTTGAGTAAAATCTATTTTACCTTCAGGAGTAAATGGTAAATTATATAAATCTAAGGTAGTAACGCGAAACATCTCGCCAGCACCTTCGCAATCACTTGTAGTGATAATAGGTGTATGAAAATAATAAAAACCCTTATCATTAAAAAATTTATGTATACCAAAAGATAGATTGTGCCTTATTCTGAAAATAGCGCCAAAAGTATTGGTCCTAGGTCTCAGATGGGCTATCTCTCTCAAAAATTCTAAAGTATGATGTTTTTTCTGCAGTGGATACTCATCTGCCGGACACTCTCCATATATCTCTATCATATCAGCATGTAATTCTATAGGTTGCTTAGGTGCTGGTGATGGTAATATTTTACCTTTTACTCCTATAGCACTACCTGTTGTTATTTTTTTTAGAAATACCTCATCGAATTTATCATGATCTACTACTATCTGTAAATGATTTATAATGCTTCCATCATTTAGAGCTATGAAGCTTATATTTTTGCTATCGCGTCTAGTACGTACCCACCCTTGCACTTTGTATTCCTTGTCTATTATGATCGAGGGATCTGAGTTTAATATTTCTTTGATTTTTGTTCTTTGCATTTAGTTTAATTTTTTATGCAAATTTCGTAAAAATTATAGTAATAATAAAAAATTTATTAGAATCAGCATTTTATTAACTAACCAAATCTAAAATAAAATTATCTATTATTAAGGTAAAAGGTAAAAAGATAGATTTAAGTATTAAATTTTTTTGGCTTTTTTATAATTATCATAAGATATTTTCAACCCATCATAAGCTATTATAATGTGGTCAACTGGGAAAATTTTACTTGCTTCTAGTAGAAATAAACAAGTATCTCTATATTCTGCACTGAAATGTCCCATAATTAAGTTTTTTGCATTCAGATTATTAGCTAATTGAGCTGCTTGGGTAGCTGTCATGTGTTTTTTTGATCTAGCTATATCAGATTTATCATTTAGAAATGTAGACTCGATGAATATATATTCTGGTCTTTTGATTTCTTCGAAATCATATAGTTTAAAAGCTGAATCACTACAGTAAACATAAGAAAAGGGTTGTGGTGGATCTATGGTAATATCTTCGTTTTTAAATAATTTTTTAGTATTTTTATCGAAATAATCTGCCCCTTGCTTTATAGCTTTTATGTCTTCAATACTAGGATTATATTGTTCTACAAATTTTTTTGATATATTACGAGGTCTTAGTTTTTCTTTAATAGCAAATCCACAAGTGGGAGTTGAATGATCTAAGGGAAATGAATATACTTCAAATTTATTATTTTCTGTCAATTTATTTATACCATCATAAGATAGTGATACGAAGGTATATGGGAAATAAGTACCTGATAATTTATCTTGAAAAACATTATCTAATATTGGAATTAAATTTTCATTAGCATATATTGTCAATGGTTTTATTCTACCTAGTAATAACATAGAAGAGATGAGCCCAAATAACCCAAAAAAATGATCTCCATGCAAATGAGAAATCAGAATGTAGTCAATATTTAATATAGATAGACCAAATCTTTGTAATTGGATTTGAGTACCCTCACCACAATCTATTAATATATTTTTGCCTTCTATTTTTAGATATTGAGCCGGACTAAATCTCTTAAAATTCGGAATAGAAGATCCACTGCCTAAGACATAGAGTTCAATCATTTTTTATTTATTTTTATAAGTTTTCAATTTTCATTGAAAGGTTTGCAAATACAAGTTTTAACAATTATTTTAAATATTTTGATAAAATTGTTATTAGAAAAAGTGTATATATTAAAATTTTTGTTCTACTTCTGTCGTGATATATGCTTCTATGAGGTCTCCCACTTTAATATCATTAAAATTTTTAATACCGATACCACAATCTTGTCCTGTAAGTACTTCTTTTACATCATTTTGAAAACGTTTGAGAGATAAAATTTCACCATCGTAGGTTACGATACCATTACGTATCAACCTTACACGAGCATTTTTATCAATTTTACCATCTAAAACTATACAACCAGCTACATTACCAACCTTTTTAATAGAAAATACTTGTTTTACCTCAGCAGTACCGAGGATAGTTTCTTCTATTTTAGGTTCTAGCATACCTTCAATAGCAGATTGTATTTCTTCGATAGCATCATAAATAATAGAATAGGATTTTATTTGTATTTGTTCTTGTTCAGCTAATTTACGAATGGCAGGTGTAGGGCGAACTTGAAAGGCTACAATGATAGCATTAGAGGCTGCAGCTAATAAAATATCAGATTCTGTAATAGCACCGACACCTTTATGAATAATATTTACTTGCACATGTTCATTAGATAACTTTAATAATGAATCACTTAATGCCTCTACTGACCCATCAACATCACCTTTGACTATTAAATTGAGTTCTTTGAAATCTCCTATTGCTATTCTACGACCAATCTCATCAAGAGTAATATGTTTTTTAGCTCTAATAGATTGTTCTCTAAAAAGTTGTTGACGTTTAAGAGCTTTTTCTTTAGCTTCTTTTTCAGTATCCGACACTATCAATTTATCTCCAGCTTGAGGTGCACCATTAAGACCAAGGATTAGAGCCGGTGAGCTTGGTCCCACTTCAGTTTTTGGTTGATTTCTCTCATTAAACATAGCTTTTACTTTACCATAATAAACACCTGCTAATATAGGATCACCTACACGCAAGGTGCCATTATGAATCAAAACAGTAGCTACGTAACCTCTACCTTTTTCTAATCCAGATTCTATAATAGTACCCACAGCTGGTCTTTCTGGATTAGCTTTTAGATCCATCAAGTCGGCCTGTAACAAAACTTTTTCTAATAATTTATCTATATTTGTTCCTTGTTTAGCTGATATTTCTTGATATTGATAGTCTCCTCCCCAATCTTCTACAAGAATATTCATATTAGCAAGCTGCTCTTTTATTTTCTCGGGGTTAGCATTTGGTTTATCAATTTTATTAATTGCAAAAATCATGGGTACTCCAGCGGCACGAGCATGATTGATAGCTTCAACGGTTTGAGGCATCACTTGTTCATCGGCAGCTATTACAATTATAGCAATATCGGTTACTTTAGCTCCTCTTGCACGCATAGCAGTAAAAGCTTCGTGTCCAGGAGTATCTAAAAAAGTAATTTTGCGTCCATTAGATAAAGTTACTTCATAAGCACCAATATGTTGCGTGATACCACCAGCCTCACCTGCTACCACATTGGTTTTGCGAATAAAATCAAGTAATTTAGTTTTACCATGATCTACGTGTCCCATTACTGTAACTACAGGATGACGTGGTCTTAATTTTGTTGGATCATCTTCATATTCTTCTTCCTCAGTCTCATCTAAACTTATAAATTTGACTTCATAACCAAATTCATCAGCTACTAACACTATTGTTTCTGCATCTAATCTTGAATTAATAGTAGTAATCAACCCTAAATCAAAACATTTGGCTATTACTTCAGTAGGCGATACATTCATTATGTTTGCTAATTCATTTGTAGTGATAAATTCAGTTACTTCAATGAGATTTTTTTCTTCACTCTCTACTTGTTTTGATAGTCTTCGTTGTTTTTTAATTTTTTTATAATGTGTAGGAGTACTCTTTTGCTTAGTTTGAGCTTTTGCTAAAGTTTCTTTGATTTTTTGTGTAATTTCTTCATCTGTTAATACTTTTTCTTCTCTTTTTTTTCTACGTTGAAAATCCCTATCACCATATTTTTTTTGAGGTCTATCTTTCTTAGTAGTTGTATGTTTTTGATTTAATTTATTATCAGATTGTTTATTATCATAATATTTTTGTTTTGGTTTTTCTTTTGTAGTTACATCTGGTGAATTTTTATCCCATTTTTTGCCACCTTTTGTATCAGCTTCGGCAACTTTTTTCATAGTTTTTTTTCTAGGTCTGGCTTGATTTTTGCCGTTTTGCTTGCTTTTTTCTCTTTTAGGTTCTACTTCATCCAGATCTATTTTATACTTAACCTTTAGATTGATTTCTTGTAAATAAGGTTTTTCTACTTTTTTATCGATTATGGATGGTTCTTCTTCATTTACAGGAGTATGCTTTATTGCTTCACTTGCAATTTTTGTCTTAGATTCTGTTTCCGAAAGTTCTTCCTTTGTGTATTTTTTTGTTATTAATTCTTCAGTTGCTTGTTCTTTTTGTTTTGTATCAGCTATAGTGTGTTGTTGTTCTTTTGGTTGTATTTTATCTTCTTTTATTTTTTGTTTTGATGTAGTACTGGGTTTTTCTTTTGTAGCTTTGTCTACTTCTTCATCTAAATCTATTTTACCTTTTACTTTAATATTAAATTCAAAAGATTTAGTATCTTGTTGTAAAGGTTCTGTTTTTAAATCAGTTTTTATCTCTTTTTCAGTAATCTTTTTTACTTCTTCAATTTTTGTATTTTGATCTTCTTCAATGCTTGTATCTTTATCTTTTTTAATGTTTGTATCTTTATCTATGTCAAGGTTATAGTATTCTTTTATTATTTGAAAAGCTTCCTCAGTTACACGGTCATTAGGAGTATTTACTTTTATTCCATTTGTTTTGAGTAACTCTTGTAGCTCAGCAAATGTAACACCTAATTCACGTGTAAGTTGATTTAATCTATATGTTTTAACTTCATTCATATTTTAAAATCTCTCAATGCAAAATTAACTTATATTTTTTAAACACTTTTTTATATTTATTTTTAATTAAATTTATAAATCATTACAAAATCATTCAAATTCAACTTTAATAATTTTTTGAATTTCTTCTACAGTTTCTTCTTCGAAATCTGCGAGGTCTGCTAGATCTTTTACAGAATAAGATAGTATTTTTTTAGCAGTATCACAACCGATAGCTTTTAATTGATCTATGATCCATTGATCGATAACGTCGCTAAACTCTTGAATATCAATATCTTCTTCTTCGCCTTCTACTAATTCGCGATAAACTTCGATATCATAACCAGTAATGCGCGAGGCTAGTTCAATATTTTGTCCATTTTTGCCGATAGCATAAGATATTTGATCTGGCTTCACCACTACCATAGCTTTGTTATCTTCTATTTGAATATCAGAAATTTTAGCAGGTGCTAGAGCTCTTTGTATAAAAACTTTTGGATTATTTGAAAAGTTAATTATATCAATATTTTCATTTCTTAATTCTTGGATAACAGGGTAAATACGAGATCCTTTTACACCTACGCATGCACCTACAGGATCGATACGGTCATCATAAGATTCTACAGCTACTTTAGCTCTTACACCAGGGATACGTGCTATCTTACGAATAGTTATTAGGCCATCAGATATCTCTGGTACTTCTTGTTCCATTAGCCTGGCTAAAAAATCATTACTCGTACGAGACAAATAAATATATGGAGTTCCCCCTCTATTTTCTATTTTGTAAACTGTAGCTCTGATAGTATCGCCTTTTTTGTAATGGTCGCCAGGTATCATTTGATCTTTTGTTAATATTAGTTCTATATCATCCTCATCTATTACTATAATTTCATTTTTTAGCACTTGATGTACTTCTCCTATTACTAATTCGCCAATTTGATCATTATATTTTTCAAAAGTTACTTGGTTTTCAAATTCTGAAATGTGTTGTTTGATCATTTGCAAAATTGTCTGTATTTCTCTACGAGTAAAATTTTCGATTCCATATGGTTCTGTAACCTCTTCACCTATCATAAAATCAGGTTCTATCTTGAGAGCATCTTTTAATTCTATTTGTGTATTATAATCTTCTAATTGTCCATCTGGCACGATGATTCTATTACGCCATAATTCTATATCTCCAGTTTCAGGATTTATAGCGAAATAAAAATTAGATGCGTCTCCATATTTTTTTTCCAAAATATCTTTAAAAATATCTCCTAATAATTCCATCAAAGTTTCTTTGTCTACACCTTTAATATCTTGAAATTCATTAAAAGCTTCCAATAAACTTACTGTTGCCATAAATTTTAATATTTTAAAACTTCTTTACATTCTTTTATTTCTGATAAATCTATTATTTTATCTTTTTTTTCTTTATTTTTTTTAATTTCTAATGTTAATTTTTCATTTTCATATTTTATGAGTTTCCCTCTAAAGATTTCATTATTTATAGTTTTTATTTGCATCAAATGTCCTATATGTTTAGGATACTGACGAGGATTGATTAGTGGATTACCAATACCATGCGAAGATACATCTAGTTGAAAATCATCTTCTATGAGTGAGAGCTTTTTTTCTACATATCTACTTATTTTTATACAATCATCTATGGTTACATTACTATCTCCATCTATAAATATCTTTATTCTACCGTGAGTATCTACAACTAACTTGGTAAGAAAGATATGTGTCCCCTCAGTTACTTCATTTACAATTTTTTCAATATATTCTTTATCTATCATCTTTTTATATTACAATTAGAGGGAGCTAATTGCCCCCTCTCTTATATGCCTACTGTCCGACCAGGATTCGAACCTGGACAGGCAGAACCAAAATCTGCAGTGCTGCCGTTACACCATCGGACAATTTATTTTGCAAAATTACAAAATTTTTTTTATTTGAAAAAATAAATTTTATAATTTAATTAATAGATTATAACTGATAGATTTAATTTATTATAATTATCTAGTATTATAATAAAATTTCGAAAAGTCATTTTTATATTAAATCAATTTTTTGTTAAAATAAATCAATAAATAATGCAGATAATATGCATTTAAACTTAGGTATATTTAATTGTAATGTGTAATAGTTATTATGAGTAAAAATAAAGTATATGTGCTTTTGCTCAAGTGAAACAGTATTTTTCTGTAGATATCTATTAAAAAATGTTTTCAGAGCTTAAGCAAAAATTATCTATAAATTAAATAGCTCAACGTGAAAGTAGCACAATCTCCCTTATTTTTATTGATTTTGTTTTTTATTACATTTTTAAAATTTTCATCACATATTAGTGAAGTAATAAATTAACACATTCTTAATATTAATTAACAAATAAAAAATAGTAATTTAAAATAAAGATTACTTTGAGAATATACTTTTGCAAAAAAATATGCAATATCATTTAATTTTTAACCTTCGGTATATTATTATTACTGTTTTATTTTTATTTAGCAATCTAGCTATAACTCAGAACATCAGCGGATATATCCTAGATGATTCCACTAAAGAGCCTATACCTTTTGTAAATATCAGAATTAATCATAGTAATAAAGGTAGTACAACTGATTTTAATGGAAGATTTTTAATTGATAGTTGTAATGAAAAAGATACATTTTGCATTTCGGCTATTGGTTATCAAGAATTAATTTTAAAAATATCAGACATACCAGATAATCGTAGAAATAATTTCATTATTTATTTAGAAAAGAAAGATAAAATCTTAGAAACAATAGAAATTACTAGTAAAAAAATTGATAATAACCAGATAGCATTGTTAAACAGCATAAAAGATAACACTATTATTACTACAGGAGTTTCTCAAGAGATAATAGCTAAATACAAAGAAGCATCGTGCACAGACATTGTTAAACGTTTGCCTGGTATAAGTATGCAAGATCAATTTATCATAGTAAGAGGTCTGAGTGCAAGATATAACAATATTTATTTAAATGACGTGAGAGCTCCAAGTATTGAATCAGATCAGAGAAGTTTCTCTTTTGATCTTATACCCGCTCAATTCATTGATTACATTCATATTTACAAATCTCCTTTTTCAGACTTTAGCTCTTTATTTGGTGGTGCTTTATTAAAAATAAAGTTAAGGGAAGAAATTGACAAAAATTCTTTTACCTTTTCTCTGGGGCAGTCTATAAATATGTTTACAACATTTAAAGATTTTCAATATTATGGAGAAAAAGGGTCACTTTTATTTCCAATAAAAAATATTTTTTCACTTCCCGGTTCATTTCCTACTTCTCTAGCTAATAGTACAAATGAAAATAGGCTACAATTAGATAAAATGTTGAATAGATTATGGATTCCTACTAATGCTACAGCTCCCACTAATACAAATCTATCTATGGCATATTCATTTCATAAAAAGATTAAAAAAGTCGATTTATATAGTAACTTTATGCTTTATAGTAATTCTAATTTTACAACAACTACCTTTGAGAGGGCTGGTTATAATCATTACAATACTTTCTTAGATAAACCAGATACTAATTATCATTTTCGAGATACTAGTTATGAATCAAGATATTTAAATAGTGCTTTAGCTAATATAAGTACATTATATAATAATAATAGTTTTAATTTGGTTTTATTTGTTACTAATATTACTATAGATAAAATAACTTGGAGAGAGGGTAAAGATTATTATGGTGGTACTAATATTCGTGGTAATGAAATGTTGTATAAAAAAAGAAATATTTTTTTAGGTGAATTGTCCGGTAAACACAAATTGAGAAAAAACACTGATTTACAGTGGTTTGGAGGTATCACAACTACATCTATGCTGCAGCCAGATAATAAACGACTTACTTGGATTAGAAATGATCAACAAGACAATGATAGATATGGGCAATATGCTTTGAATTTTATGTTTACAGCTAATCCTGCTATGTCTGGAAGATTATTTCAAAATTTAAACGAAAATGAATATAGTGCAGGAGCTAAATTAACTCAGAAAATCAATATTAATGAGGAGGATGGTAATATAAATTTTGGCGTATTTACTAGTAATCTTACGAGATCTTTCGAGGCTAGAAACTTTGGTTATAGAATATCTAATGTAATGCAGTTCGATTGGGATATTGCTTATTTACCTACTGAACAAATATTTACAGATGATTATATAAATACATCGAATGGAATTATATTAGATGAAACTACTAATCCCAGTGATTCATATACCGGTAATGAAACTAATTATGCTGTTTATATAGCTTGGCAGCAAAAAATATATAAATTTTCATGGTATTTGGGTCTGAGAGCAGAATATAACACTATGAGACTAAATTCACACACTACAGATGCTACTAATCCCCCTATAGATGATGATAAAGTAAACTATGAAAATTCAATGTTATTTTTTAGTCCTTCATTAGCAATAGGTTATGATATTAATGAAAAAATGAAAATTAAATTTAACTATGGTAAAACTTATGATAAACCGCAGTTCAGAGAAATAGCTCCATATGCATTCTATGATTATGAAGCTAAAGCCGTGATAATCGGCAATCCAGATTTATACAATGCTACAATAAACCATTTTAATCTACGCTATGAATATTATTTTTCTTTAGATGAACTTTTTTCTTTTGATATTTTTTATAAAACTTTTCATAATGCTATTGAGTATAAAATAATACCGGCCGGCACAGGTTTACAATATTCTTATCAAAATGTACCTGCAGCTACTGCTATAGGGTTAGAAACTGAAATTCACAAAAAAATATTACCATGCATGTTTGTTATTGCTAATGTAGCTTTGATAAAAAGTAATGTAATGTTTAAAAATGAAAATATTGAGAATGATAGAATGCTACAAGGTCAATCTCCATATGTAGTTAATGGAGGTCTATTTTTCCAATTTGATTCTTTAGATCTACAAGCTAGCATATTATATAATGTTTTTGGCAAACGTATAGCATTTGTCGGAGATCCATATACTAATAATCCAGATATTTATGAATTACCCTATCATAATCTTAAATTTAATATTTCTAAAACTTTTGCTAAAAAATTTATGATTGATTTTCAAATTAATAATATTTTAGGTAAAAAAAAAGAATTTATCCAAATTGTAAAATCAAATACTGGCAAAGATGTGCAAATGACCACAGAAAAGAGTATTATTCCTAGAATATATAGCTTTAAATTTACTTACAAAATATGATTATACCATACTAAAGGCAACATTCATGTGGCCGTATAAATTAATCTTAACTGCAGATATTCAGATGATAGTAGGAATGTACAAAAAATAAGGAGATGGAATAATAAAGAAATATAAAATTTATACGTGTAGAAATAGATGAGTAAAAAAGATAAAATCAACAGAAATGTTATCCGATCAAAAAAATAATTATAGCCCTGTAAAGCAAATCTAAAACCTTTTTTAGGACAAATACCCTTTAGATTTTAAATTAAACAAATATTATTTCAACTGTATATAATTTTTTAAATTGTTGATAATCAATATGAAATTTGAGAAATATATTCATTCACAATGTGTATGATTTTTATCTTATGGGTATTTCATATAAAAAATTATATATTTTTGTAAACACGAATTTAAAATAAAACAATATAAAAACAATGAAAAAATCATTATTTATCATTAGTATTGTGTTGATGATAAATGCATATAATTATGCACAAAATTTGGGTATCAGTGCAGATGGTAGCATGCCCGATAATTCAGCTATTTTAGACATCAAATCTACTACTGGCGGCTTACTAATACCACGTATGACCACTACCGAGCGCAATGCTATCTCTAATCCTGCACAATCTCTAATAATTTATAACCTTACTACCAAATGTGTTGAAATATATGAAAGCAACCAATGGCAGACTATCTGGTGCAATGATCCATGTAGTGGAGTATCTACAATTAGTTATGATGGGGTAACATACAATATTGTAAAGATAGGCAGTCAATGTTGGTTTAAGGAAAATCTGAGGACAACAAAATACAATGATAATAATTCAATACCAGAGGTAACAGATGCTTCTATATGGACATCTACCACTTCAGGTGCCTATTGTTGTTATGATAATAATCCATCTAATTGTGATACTTATGGTGCTTTATACAATTGGTATGCAGTAAATACAGGTAAATTGTGCCCAAGTGGGTGGCATGTACCAACAGATGATGATTTTAAAACATTAGAGATGTATTTAGGAATGACACAAGCACAAGCAGATACGATAGAATGGAGAGGTACAGATCAAGGGTCTAAGTTAGCTGGGAATGCAGGTTTATGGACAGATGGTGCTTTAGTACAGAACCCAAATTTTGGAACTAGTGGCTTCTCTGCTTTGCCTGGTGGATACAGATATAGTACATTTTATAGTATTGGAAATTATAGCTGTTTGTGGACAAATACAGAATTTGGAATTAGCGCATGGTACAGAAAAATTGAGCCTGATAAAATTAAGATATTTAGGAATAGCCACAATAAAGAAGGTGGTTTTTCTGTTAGATGCATTCGCGATTAAAAAATTTTTATAATTTAAATCATATTTTTTTTAAAATAGAAATTTACAGTATTATTTTTAAAACAAAAATACATTGTCGTATAAAATTTTGAAAGCAAGTATGTTTTTTGAATGCTTAAAGTTGATAACTTATAAACATAAAAGCATTTTATTAGTAACTTCTTACTTTCGCTATTGAGACGTATTATAATATTATTTTATAACGGATCTTTAATATATTTTTATTTAATGCATAATATGATTTTATTATTTATTACAATAAAATTGCTAGTTTATCTTTGAATTTAATAATTATTTAATTTTAAAATTATCAATATTTATTATTCTCTTAATTGCATAGTAAAACTGGAAAGGTATTTTTGCAATACAGAAACAACAAAAAACAAAATTATGAAAAAAACAAGTATTATCTTAATTTTTATAGCAATGTTAATGCCATTAATTGGCTATTCACAATCAAGTATTAATGATTCATTTTTTGATCAAGTTAGCTATAGAGGTGCTTTTGATGATCAAAATGACTGGACTACTGGCTTGGCAAATTGGGATCCACAAAATACAAATTATCCAGCTACTACACAAACTATCAGTGGTGAAATAACAAGTAATACCATGTGGACTAGTGATAAAGTTTACTTACTACAAGGATTTGTCTATGTTGTAAATGGAGTTACTCTAACTATACAACCTGGCACTATTATTCGTGGTGACAAAAATAGTAAGGGTACTCTGATAATAGAACGTGGTGCTAAATTAATAGCTCAAGGTACTGCTAGTGAACCAATAGTATTTACCTCTAATCAGCCCGCAGGTTCCAGAAACTATGGTGATTGGGGTGGAGTAATACTCTGTGGTAGTGGCAAAATTAATGTACCTGGTGGAGAAGCTCAAATCGAAGGTGGACCACGTAGCTATTATGGAGGTACAAACGATAATGATAATAGTGGTATTTTAAATTATGTAAGAATAGAATTCCCTGGTATCCCTTTCCAACCTGATAAAGAAATCAATGGTTTGACCATGGGTGGTGTAGGCAAAAATACTACTATAGACTATGTGCAAGTATCTTATAGTGGAGATGATGCTTATGAATGGTTTGGTGGTTGTGTGAATGCTAAACATTTAATTACTCTTGGTACATGGGATGATGACTTTGACACAGATTATGGATTTTCTGGTATGGTACAATATGCAGTAGCACTACGCGAACCTAATATAGCAGATGTGAGCGGCTCTAATGCTTTTGAAAGTGATAATGACGCTAGTGGTTCTAACAATATACCTCAAACTTCAGCTGTTTTTTCTAATGTATCTATTTTGGGTCCTAAAAAAGATGCTTCTATTATAATAAATAATAACTATAAACGAGCTATGCACTTGCGTAGAAATACTGGTATTGATATTTACAATTCTGTCTTTATAGGTTGGTACGATGGATTGCTGATCGATGGCTCTGCTTGCGAATCCAATGCAAACAATAGCATTCTAAACATCAAATATGTCACTATGGCTGCTATGGCTGGAAACTATTTCACTGCTGCTAGTGAATCAACTTTTGATACACGCTCTTGGTTTTTAACTCCTTCTTTTAATAACGATACACTTAGTTCATATGCTCCACTTTCAATAAGAGATCCTTACAACTATTCTAATCCAGATTTTAGGCTGCTAAGTAATAGTCCATTATTAAGTAGTTCTAGCTTTGTGAGTATAGGTGAAAATGCAATATCAAATTTGGTTGTTAATATTTTTCCAAATCCATCAATTGATTATATAAGTATAGATTCTGATAATAATATTGAATCGCTTGAGATTATTGATATTTTAGGCCAAATTTATTATAGTGAATATATTAATGCTAATCGCATAACTATTAATATCTCTAATTTACCTTTTGGAAATTATATAATAAGAATGATTTCTAACAATCAATTAATTCAAAAATTATTTATAAAATTATGAATAAGCTATTATAATTTTTTATATTATTAAAAGGCAATTTAATTATTGAAGCATACGAAAATAAGTTTTTATTTGTTAAAATGTCTAATTTTATTAATTTTGAGAAAAAAAATTAATTTATGCAAATTTTAATAGTCGATGATGAAAAAGATATAATTGAATTTTTGAGTTATAATCTTACAAAAGATGGATATAAAGTTTTAAAAGCTAGTAGTGGTATGAAAGCACTCGAAATTGTAGACAAGCATAAGCCAGAAATTATAGTTCTAGATATTATGATGCCAGAGATGGATGGTATAGAGACTTGTAGACAAATACGAGAACTAATAAAAAATTATCATCCTTATATTATTTTTTTAACAGCACGTAATGAAGATTTTACTCAAATAGCAGCTTTAGAAGCTGGTGGAGATGATTTCATAGCTAAACCGATTAAACCTCGTGTTTTTATTAGCAAAATTCATTCTATCGAACGTAGGCTAAATAATGACAAGGAATTAACAAATGAAATTACTATTAGAAATATTACCATCAATCCAGAAAGATTTGAAGTAATAAAAGATGATATGCCAAACATTTTGCCAAGAAAAGAATTTGAATTACTATATGAATTAGCTAAGCGTCCAGGTAGAGTTTATACTCGTGATGAACTATTGGATAAGGTGTGGGGTAATGATATAATAGTAGGAGAGCGTACCATAGATGTACATATCAGTAAGCTAAGAGAAAAATTAGGTGCAGACCTTATACAGACTATCAAAGGTGTTGGTTATAAGATAAATCCATAAATGTTTAAAAAATTTTTAAATGCAGGTGATCCTAAAAATTTATCTTTAGTTTTTACTGCGATTGTTTCTTTATTATTAATAATAAATTTTATATTATTTATTAGTATTGATTTACATGTATTTATATGGATAATTATTTTATTAATTGAAATTATTTGTATTTATTTTTTATTTAAAAAAATAAATGTAAAATTTATTTATGATAAAATAAGATTGATTTATAAAAATATAGCTACTAAGCGATTAGGAGACGACAAACAACCAATACAAGAATGGGTCAAAGGTGATGTTTTAAATCGTGTGCAGCAAGATGTAGAAAGGTGGCTTGAACTTAAAAATTTGGAAATTGCTACATTAAAAGAATTAGAAAATTTTCGTAAAGATTTTTTAGCTAATGTTTCTCATGAACTTAAAACTCCTTTAACTACACTGCAAGGATATGTAGAAACACTCATAGATGGTGCTATAGCAGATCCAGAGGTTAATCTAAAATATTTGCAAAGATCTTCTTTCACTATAGAAAGAATGATTTCTATGGTTGAGGATTTAGAAACTATCACTAAGCTCGAACAAAACTCAGATCATTTGAAAATTGAAAAATTTGATTTTATCTCTTTAGTAAAAGAAGTTTTAGATATGATGGAACTGAAGGCAAATACTAGAAATATTAAAATGATTATTCAGAATCATACCACTATTCCTGTATATGTTTTAGCTGATGTAGAAAAAATCAGACAAGTTTTAGTTAATTTAATTGATAATTCTATAAAATATGGTAAAGAATTTGGTAATACCTTCATTAAAATTTATTATTTTGAGCAAAATTTATTGATTGAAGTCGAGGATAATGGAATTGGTATACCAGAAGAACATTTACAAAGAATTTTTGAAAGGTTTTATCGAGTAGATAAAAGTAGAAGTAGAGAAGTTGGTGGCACTGGATTGGGCTTAGCTATAGTGAAACATATTATTGAGGCTCATGGTCAGCATATTAATCTACGATCAAAAGTGGGTATAGGTACTACTTTTACTTTTACTTTGCCTTTAGCAAGTACTAAGTAGCCTTATATAAAAAAATTTGTGAGTATTAAATTATAATTTATTTTAATTTTGAAAAAACTATAAAAATGAATTTTTCTAGAATATTAATTTTATTATTTATAATTTTTTCATTTCAGAGTTGTGAATGTAATAGAAAAAATAAAGATAATTCATCAATAGATAATATAGATGTTAGACAGTATGAAGAGTCTTTATTAGAAGCTAATAAACTATACCTCGAACAAGAGCATAGAGATATTTCTGCTTATATTCATCGAAAAGGGTGGCAAATGGATACAACGCCACGAGGTGTATATTATATGATATATTACAGAGGAGATGGATATATACCTGAGCGTGGAGACATTGTTAGATTTGCTTTCAAAACTATGCTTATCAATGACCAGGTGTGTTATGATTCTGAAATAGATGGCCCCAAAGAAGTAGAGTTAGGTAAAGCAGACATAGAAAGTGGTTTAGAAGAAGTTTTATATTATTTACCCGAAGGTACCAAAGCTTATGTTATCATCCCATCTCATTTAGCATTTGGTTGGTTGGGAGATGTAGAACGTATCCCATCGAGGGCTGTTCTCATTTATGATTTGCATATTTTGAAAGTGATTAAAATATAAAAAGATTAAAACTCTTCGTATGGGACTGGCAAAGGGTGCCGAGAGTTGTATCGTAAAAGAAAATTGTATATAATCTTCTGCTTTTTCTTTGCATTTTTCAGTTCATTATACAAGGCTTCATCCCTTTCTTTTAAAAAGTTTAAAAAATTATTATAATTAAAATAAAACCTCAATCCAGTTTCTAACTCTACAACATATTCTACATTTACTTTTCTGCGCTCTGTTACTGGATAAGAAACCCAATAATTATAATAAAAAAAATCGTCATAAGAGTGATAATATGATATCTCAATGTCAAAGAAATGTACTAGTGCACCAATAATAGTAGCACGATAAAAGCTGTTTTCGTAAGCTTGCTTAATATATAGAGAATTTTCGAAAACAAAAGCAAAAAAAGTATCTATGCTGCAATATCTTTTTAAGCTGTCATCTTTACAAGGCACTTCTATGTCTAATATATCACCATATTTATTTTTTAGAATGTAAAAATCTGTATAATCAGGTGTATTATAATATAATGATTGTGGTTTGACATATACACCATCATTAAACAAATATTTTCTAATTACAATATCATCTTGAGCATAGTATACAGTAGGCAGGATTATTATAAATAAAGTGATAAAAATTTTCAACTTCATTTATTAGAACTTTATTGATCTAATTTTTGTAAAAATGTAGGCTTATGTATGATATAGCGTTTATATATTCCTTCTCCTATAAGTCCATAAGAATCGTAAGCTTTTACTTCGAAAGTTAAAACATTACCTTCTATTTTGATAAGTTTAGCAATACTTCTTACAGTATCACCTATTTTTGTTGCTTTAATGTGTTTAACATGAATTTCTATACCTACTGTACAATAATCAGGGTCTAATAAAGGATCTACACAATCCATACAAGTTTTTTCCATAAAAGAAACTAAAGCAGGAGTAGAAAATACATCTACTAAACCTGAGTCATACTGAATTGCTGAGTCATCCTGTCCTACTAATTTAAATGCTTCATGTGTTAATCCAATTTCTAATTCCATAATATTAATTTTTTTCAGTGACTCCGGCGGGACTCAAACCCACAACCCTCTGATCCGAAGTCAGATGCTCTATTCACTTGAGCTACGGAGCCAATTATTACAAAGTTAAATATTTTTTATTAAATGAATAAATTAATTTTTAAAATAAACTTTTTGAATATTTAATTGTCTAACTTAAAAATAATTGACATGTATCAATTAGTAATACAAAAAAGAATAACAATTAGAGAAAATGAAGTTTTGGCTGAATATCTAGATGAAGTTTCTCAGGAGCCATTACTAACTCCTGAGGAAGAAGTAGAGCTAGCTAAAAGAATAAAAATGGGAGATAAAGAAGCTCGAAATAAATTAATTAAAGCCAATTTAAGATTTGTCATATCTGTAGCAAAACAATTTTCTCAGACAGGATTACCATTGACTGATTTAATTAACGAAGGTAATATAGGTTTAATAAAAGCAGCAGAAAAATTTGATGAGACAAAAGGTTTTAAATTTATTTCTTACGCGGTATGGTGGATACGACAAGGTATAATACAAGCTTTGTCTGAGCATGGTAGAATAATTAGATTACCAGGAAACAAATTGACATTAATAAATAAAGTAAAAAATGCTTATAATTTATTAGAGCAAATTAACTCGAGACCTCCTACAATAGATGAATTATCTGATATGACAAAATTATCACCAGATCAAGTAAAAGAATTATTAAATTATGTGGATAATAATGTAGATTCATTAGACAATACCATAAGCGAAGAAAGTGAAAATACTATTATAGATTTTATCCCTAATCATAATTCTCCAGCTCCAGATACAAATTTAGAGCAAGAATCTTTAAAAATAGAAATACAACGTATTTTACAAATATTACCAATACGTGAACGACAAATTATCAAATACTATTATGGACTTGATGGTACTCATGCATTAAGTATTGAAGAAATAGCTAAACGAATGGATTTATCTACTGAGCGTGTAAGACAAATAAGAGATAAAGCATTAAGAAAACTTAAAAATAATAAAGAAATTAAATTGCTGAATCAATATATTAATTAAAGGAATAAATTTAAGATATTTTAGTTAGTTCATTTCTTTTTTATACCAATGCAACCAATAATAATTGGCGGTCAAAATTGCGGCATAAGCCCACACTGGGTAAGCAATTTTATCAGTATCTAAAAAATTATTTAGTAACCCATGCAAAAAATAGGCTAAAAGTGCAATAGTTACTGAGAGCACTATCATGCTTCTATTAGTATCTAACTTTTTCAATTTAAAAAACAATCTAAAACCAGTAACAAAAAGAGAAATTACTATTGCAATAACGGTCAGCATACCAGGAATACCAGTTTCGGATAAGGGACCTAGAAATTCGCTATGTGCATTGCCTTTAGTGCCAGTATTTGTACTAATATATGTTTGATATTGAGGTAATTGATATGGAGCATAGATAAATTGATATGTTCCGGGGCCGCTACCTACTACTGGATGATCTTGAGCTATTCGAATAGCTGATACCCAACGATTTATTCTCTCAGTATTGCTCAGATCTGTACTGATATTAGTAATAGAGCGAACGTGGGATGTTGCGTCTTTTCGAGAAACATTAGGATTTCTCTCCATTTGAAACATTATTGATTGGTAATTTATAAAAAATAAGGTAAATATTATCACTAAGCCTAATAGAACGTATCTAAATTTAATACCTAATAAAATAATAACCCCTACTACTAATGCTATTGCAGTACTAACCCAAGCAGCTCTACTAGACGATAATATCAGCCCTAGAGTCAATACTAAAAAACAAATAAAATAAAGTATACGATTATTTAAATGATTTGTTTTATTAAATGTTTGCATAAAAGCAAAAGGTATTATTAGAGATAAAGCAGCTCCGTATATAGTATGATCCCTATAAAATGGTTGAGATACCAGATACGACATCTTAAAATCAAAATTATATCCTGCATGTTTAATAACTGCTATTATCACTATTATAACTAATGAGAATAAATATAAGTTTAAAAATATATTTTGGTATTTTATATCTTTGAAAAATACTGATACACCTAAGAAATATGCAGGTATCATTAACCACGCATGAGCTAATACAAATTTCCAAGAAACTACCGGTATTTGACTAAAAAAAGCAGAAAATACTAGCCAAACAAAATATATTATTATAGTAATAGTGATAGAATGCTTAGAATAACCAATAGGTGAATTATTAGATATAAATCTATACAGTGCCAAAATCAACAATCCTAATAATATAGGTTCCGATGGTATTGACAAAGCTAAATTAAAATCTATATTTTCAATAGTAATAGAAAAAGGAATAATAACTGCTAAGGCCAAAAATATTTTTTCGTAAGAAAAAAAATAATAATAAAGCAATAATAATAAAAAAGGTATTAGGGCTACATAATAGAACTCATAACCCATGGCAATAGTATTAACAACAGCTAAAATAATAGCTGATAAAAAAATCCAAAATATAGTTTTATTAGGTATTGTTTTTTTAGATTTATCTAGCACTATATTTTAATTTTTTCTTATATTTCTCATAATTTTCATAAAAAATCAAACAGACCAGCGTGAGGACAAAAGCAGCTAAAGCAGAAACTACTACTATCAACCAACGAACAGGATATGCTTTGCGGTCGGGTGGATATGCATATTCTACTACAAATTTTTGAGGTATTTTACTGAATGCATCTATTTTAGCCTCATCATATTTCTGTTGAAATTCTATTAATCTTCTATTTAAAAGTGCTAACTGTTCATTTATTTGTTTATATAAAGCTCCATACTTAGTGATAGTATCTAACTGAGCTTGCAATATATTGACAGCATGTGCGTTGCCTCTACCTATCTCTCTACCAATAGCTTCGGTTAATCTCTCTACTTGTAAATTATAATCGCCTATGCCTTTTTGATTTAACCATTTTAGAGAATCTTCTTTTTGATTGATTTGCTGTTGTATTTCTAGATATGTCCCTTCTACTATTTTGAAACCTTCAAGGGCTCGTTGACGTTGAATTTTTAATTTCGTACTATCATATAACTCTGCAATAGTATTGGCTATATTAGCTGCTAATATTGGATCTTCATCTCTTACTTTTATCTCTACAGACAAATATTCTGTCCTGCGAAATTTTATATTACTCTCATATTCTTTATATAAAGCTGTTCGAGCATATTTATATTTGGGATCTATTTTCCAATGATTAGCTAAGTCAAATTTTTTAATAATGGTATCGCGTATTTCATTTGATTTCAATATCTGTATCATTTGTTGTGCTTGCTCTTCTTCGCCAAATTGCAATATATCTTCTCTGCCACCTTGATCGGTTATTAATGCTTTGGATATAGCATTACTCATAGTCGGGAATAGCGTAACCTTAGCTTCATATTTTTCCTTTATTAATAATGATATTATAGCTGCTATTATAGCTGCTACTAATGTGGTAATTATCAATATTTTTCTCCATTTAATGAAAAATATAAAAAAATTACTACTGTCAAAATTTACTTGTTCATCAATAGATGGTTTGAAATCTTCCATATTTAAATTTTTATTAAAAGCAAAATTAATAGAAAATTAAAACATATTATAAAATTTACAATAATAAAAACCCAAAAAATAAATTTAGTTATTAACTAAATTTATTTTTTTCTAACCCAGAAATCACAAATAATTTGATTTTAAAAAAGGAATGTAAAAGATTGATGCTGAAATAGTTGCAATTTTTTATAATAATATTATTCCTCTTCATCAAAAAATTCTTTGAAATCTGGATAATCTGGCCATAGGTCATCTATACCTTCAAATTCTTTTTCTTCATCTTCTATTTCTAAAAGATTTTGTATTAATTCAGGAGGAGCACCAGTTCTATATGCATAGTCTAATAATTCTTCTTTTGTTGCTGGCCAAGGAGCATCTTCTAATTTAGAAGCTAATTCTAATGTCCAATACATAAAATTTTTCTTTTAAAAATAATTTGCAAAGATATATTTTTTTTTTAAATAAAAAAATTAATAAATTTTCGTATAAACAGCATTGATAGTATCAATAGTATTTCCATCATTTACAATATAATCAAAATTAATAGTAGTCTTATTATTTTGCATAAGCCCACTACCACGAACATTTATAGAGTTATTACATGTCAATTGTGAAGGAATATCAACAGCGAGGTCATTGACAATTGCTCTAACAATTTCATTGTTACCAAATTGGTGGAAATTATAAATATTTATATAATTCAATGTAGTGCTATCTATCTTTATCACTACATTATAAGCAAAACCAGTATTTATTTCTTTGCATTTCCACGTGCCTGCGAAATATTCTCTTAGATCTTCATCTTCATTATCATTTACACAAGCTGTGGTGATAAAAAAAGTAAAAATAAGTAAAAATAATGTATATTTATTTTTAAACATCCGCATTAACATAATTATTAATTTTTACAAAACTAATTAAAAAAAATTAAATATTATATATTATTCTTCCAACTTTCAATTATTATTTATATATTGATTAAAATATTACTTGTAATTTTGCAATATGAATAAACTAAAACGAAATTTTTGTATAATAGCTCATATAGATCATGGTAAATCAACTTTGGCAGATAGATTGCTGGAGCATACACATACTATAGATCAAAGAAAGATGATGGATCAAGTATTAGATAATATGGACTTAGAGAGAGAGAGAGGGATCACTATCAAAAGCCATGCTATTAGAATGCAATATAATTATAAAGGACAAAATTATAGTTTAAATTTAATAGATACACCTGGGCATGTGGATTTTTCTTATGAAGTCTCCAGGGCGATAGCTTCATGTGAAGGAGCATTACTAGTAATAGACGCAACGCAAGGTATTCAGGCGCAGACCATTAGTAATCTCTACCAAGCCTTAGACCATAATTTAGAAATCATACCAATAATTAATAAAATTGATATGCCAAATGCAGATCCTGAAGTTGTAAAAGATCAAATAATAGATTTGATAGGTTGTAGTAGAGATGATATTATCGAAGTTAGTGCTAAACTGGGTATAGGTATAAATAAAGTTTTAGAAGCTATCATAGAGAAAATACCTCCACCCACTGGAGACTATGATTTACCATTAGAAGCTTTAATATTTGATAGCATATTCAATCCTTATAGAGGAGTAATAGCATATTTTAGAATTTTTAATGGTACACTAAAAACTAACGATAAAATAATGTTTTACTCTAATAAAACTATTTATGAGGCAGAGGAAATCGGTTATTTGGGTTTTTATAATGAACCTTGTAATGAAATGAAAGCTGGGGATGTGGGCTATATTATTACAGGTATAAAATCTACTAAAGATATTAGAGTAGGTGATACTATTACTCTAGCCGATAATCCTTGTAATAAAGCTATTGAAGGATTCAAACCCGTTAAACCTATGGTTTATGCAGGAGTCTATCCTGTCTCGCCAGACGATTATGATAATCTCAGGGAATCTCTAGAAAGATTACAACTAAATGACCCTGCATTAGAATTTACATTAGAAACCTCTAACGCTTTGGGATATGGTTTTAGATGTGGTTTTTTAGGTTTATTGCACATGGAAATTGTACAAGAAAGATTAGAAAGGGAATTCAATATTGATGTAATAATTACTGTACCTAATGTCTCATATAAAATTTATACTACTAAAGGAGAAATTGTTGAGATTCATAATCCCGTTGGATTGCCTGATCCATCTAAAATAGATCGTATCGAAGAGCCATATATAAAAGCACAAATCATTACTAAAAGTGAATTTATTGGCAATATAATTAAGTTATGTATAGATAGACGTGGTGTTTTTGTAGGTCAGGTATATCTCTCTTCTGATAGGGTAGAATTAACTTTTGAGATGCCTCTTGTAGAGATTTTATTTGATTTTTATGATAAGCTAAAAAGTATATCACGAGGTTATGCTTCATTTGATTATTTCGATATAGGATATCGTGAAACTGATTTAGTAAAATTAGATATTTTATTAAATGGAGAAAAAGTAGATGCTTTATCTATACTGATACACAGAAACAATGCTTATAGCTTTGGCAGGCGCATGTGCGAAAAGCTAAAAAACTTAATACCACGCCACCAATTTGATATTGCTATACAAGCTGCTATAGGTGGCAAAATTATTGCTCGTGAAACTATAAAAGCTTATCGCAAAGATGTAACAGCTAAATGCTATGGTGGCGATATCACAAGAAAAAGAAAATTAATAGAAAAACAAAAAGAAGGAAAAAAAAGAATGAGACAAATTGGTAAAATTGATGTCCCTCAAAGTGCATTTTTATCTATATTCAAATTAGATTAATCTTTTTACAAGTTACACTATGTTTTTGAAATAAATTAAAATTTATTCTATAACAATTTTTTCTATTTAAAAAAAATTACGAAATTTGCACTTTAAAAAAAAAGTAATAGATAAAATAAATTTATGGCAACAAGAATCAGATTACAACGAAGAGGGAAAAAACATCAGCCTTATTATACAATAGTAGTGGCTGATAGTAGTGCACCACGAGATGGGCGGTTTATCGAAAAACTAGGATATTATGATCCTATGACTGATCCAGCTACAATAGAAATAGACATTGATCGTGCATTATATTGGTTGCAAGTAGGGGCTAAACCTAGTGAGACAGCAAGATCACTTTTGTCTAACAAAGGTGTTATGCTAAAATTTCATTTATGGAAAGGTATACAAAAAGGTGCACTCACTGAGGAAGAAGCAGAACAAAAATTTCAACAATGGCTAAAAGAAAAAGAAGAAAGAGTAAATAAAGCTAAAGAATCTAAAAGACAAAAAGAAAAGGAACTATATCAACGTAAACTTGAGCAAGAAAAGCAAGTGAGAATAAAAAAAGAAGAAATCTTGGCTGCTAAACAAGCTGAAAAAACTGAAAAAGAAGCTCAGACAGAAGCTCAGACAGAAAATCATACAGAAGAACCCGCAGAAGTACCTACTGAAGAAAAAACTGATTTAGAAGAAGAAAATACTCAATAAAAATTTTTTAATCTCTATGATTTTTCCAAATAAAAATTCTCTTATTTCTATTGGAAAAATAGTTAAATCTTTTGGTATTAATGGCCATTTATTAGTAAATTCTGAATTTTTAGATGATTATAATTTTAATAAAAGAATAGCAATATTTGTTTATTGGGAATATTGCTTCGTACCACTCATCATAGAGGATCTAGAAAATAGAGGTGATAATTATTATCTAGTAAAATTCGAATTAATAGATAATGTAGATGATGCATCAAAAATAACGGGTTGCAATATTTATGCCTTTAAAGATGATATAGAAATAGAAAAGATAGATTATCTGAGCTCACCCGAGAGGTTTGTAGGTTTCGATGTAATAGATATCTCCTATGGATTATTAGGTAAAGTAATCGGGATATTGCGTGGAGCATCACCACAATTAGAAGTTTCGAGTCATGAAGATTCATTGTTCATACAATTGATACCAGAATATATGGATCATGTAGATTGGGATAATGAAATTATTTTTGTGAATTTACCGGAGCAATTATTTAGTTTTTATGGCCTCAAGTAACCCATTCTATTTTAAAAAATTTAAGGTTTATGATGATAAATCAACGATGAGAGTAAATACAGATGGTGTACTACTCGGAGCTTTGGTTACCCCATCAAATGATAAAAATATACTAGAAATTGGTTGTGGAGCAGGATATATATCTATGATGTTAGCACAAAAAAATCCTTATTCGCTAATACATGCAATAGATATCGATAGTGATACAGTAGCTCAAGCAAATTACAATTTTAGATTATGTAAATGGGCTAATAGACTTGCAGCATATAATATCGCATTAGAAGACTATTCTAATATCTCTCATCAAAAATATAATCTTATAGTCTCCAATCCACCCTTTCATTTAGAAGGTATGAAGTCTATAAATACTAAAAAATCCTTAGCCAAGCATACTAATATTGAGGGTATTAATAATTTTTTTGCTGCTATTTCTAATTTATTAGTAAAGAGTGGAGAATTATGGATTATAATTTCTGCAAAGTCCTATAAAACTATAATATCTATCGCTAGAGAACATTATTTATTTCCTAATAAGCAAATAAATATTAAATCAATAAAAACTAAGAGTAACTCAAAAGTAGTTGTAAGTTTTCGTAAACAAATTACCTACCCATTTGACAATTTAGAATTAGTAATAACAAATGAAAATCAAATTTATACAGATGAATTTATAGAATTGATGAAAGATTACTTATTATTAAAAAAATAAAAATTTTAAATTTTTAGCAATAATAGAGGTTATTCAATATTTCTATTATCTTTAATTAAAATAGATTTAGACTCTTGAGTTTGTTTAATATTTATATTTTTAGAGTTTATATGAATAAATGAAAACATCTTGATTATTCCTTAATTTATTTACATTGAGCAAAAGTGATATTGCTGATATAAAGTCCATTAATTTATTTTCAATTAATTTTGTAGTAATTAGTAATAAAAAAGCTATGAAAATAATTTTTAGATTTTTTTTTGTCTTATTAATTTTTATTAATGGATTAAATGCTCAAAATATTAATTATAATTGCTTTACTATCGGTGATAATGGCAATGATGAAGCTAAAACTGCTATAATTACCAGTGATGGAGGTTATCTAATCGGAGGTTGGACAAATTCATATAATACTGATGACTACGATATTTATTTGATAAAATTAAGTGGAAAAAATAATATAGAATGGTCTATTACAATAGGTGGTACTGAGCACGAAGCTGCCAATAGTATCAAGCAAACTAATGATGGAGGTTATGTCATTGCTGGTTATACTAATTCTTATGGTTTTGGGAGCTTCGATGTATATATTGTGAAAATAGATAAAAATGGAAATATAGAATGGACAAGAGTAATAGGTGGTGATAAAGATGATAGGGCTAATGATATAGCTCAGACTGATGATGGAGGGTATCTAATCGCGGGTACCACTTATTCATATGGCGGGGGGTATAGCGATATTTATATAATAAAGTTAAATAATTTAGGCGAGATAATGTGGGAAAAAACAATAGGCGGTAAAGGATATGATGGTGCCAATATTATAATTAACAGCAATGAGGGCGGTTATTTAGTGGGTGGTTATACTAGCTCCTATGGTAGTGGTGGCGAGGATATATATTTGATAAAGATAAGTAATTTAGGCGATTTAGAATGGACTCGAACAATAGGTGGTAATGGTGATGAGAATGCTTATGATATCATACAAAATGATGATAATGACTATATATTGGTCGGGCATACCACTTCGTATATAGAATATGAAGATGATTTTTATATAGTAAAAATGGATGACAATGGCAATGTAAAGTGGACTAAATCTATTGGTGGTATAGAGCATGAAAATGCAATTTCCATTTTAGAAGTTAATGATGGTGGTTTCATAATAGTTGGGAGTACTTTTACTTATGGTGCTGGGCTTCACGATTTTTATGTAACAAAAATTAATAGCTACGCTGAGGTGGAATGGATAAAATGTTTCGGGACAGATAAAAATGATAAAGCAGCTACTATTATAAAAACAAACTATGATAATTTTTTGATAATTGGTAATACAGAAACCAAAAATTATGATAAAGACATACTGATAATACAGATAGATAAAAATGGTAATGGCTGTTGTGATTCTGAATCAGGTGGTGAGATAAAAGTTGGCGGTGTAGGGAGTGGTGGTACAATAAAAGATGTAATTAGCCAAACTACTACTGGCGGAAATATTTCAAATGTTAATAGTTCAAAAAAAGAAATATGCCAGTAGTAATTTATATTAAATAAAAAGTATTTATATAGCTAAAATATACATCATTTCTATTAAATCTTTATCAACCGCTTTAAAATTTTTCACAGCTCTTTCTAATGGAATTTTCACTATTTGATCATTCATTATCCCAATCATTATTTTATCTTCACCTATTATTAGAGATTTGACGGCATGGTATCCCATTCTGGAGGCATTTAATCTATCTCGCATTGTGGGGTTACCGCCTCTCTGTATATGTCCTAGAATAGTATATCTGATTTCATAATCTGGAAGTTTTTCTTTGACAATTTGAGACACCTTTACAGCACCTCCAGTTTCTTCACCTTCGGCTACGATGATAATAGAACTTTTTTTATTTATTCTCCATCTATTTTTAATATTATCTACCAAATCATCTATATTAGTTTTAGTCTCAGGTATTAAAATCTCTTCAGCTCCATTAGCAATTCCAGTATATAAAGCTATATACCCTGCATCTCTACCCATTACTTCTACAAAAAATATTCTACTATGAGAACTAGCTGTATCTCTTATTTTATCCACTGCTTCTACAACGGTATTGCAAGCAGTATCAAAACCAATAGTATAATCTGTACCATATAAATCATTATCGATAGTACTAGGGATTCCTATAATATTTATATCAGGATATTCATTTTTAAATTCACAAGCTCCTTTAAATGTACCATCCCCTCCGATTACTATTAACGAACCGATATCTTTGCTACATAAATTTTTGTAAGCTTTTTGTCTATGTTTTTTTTCTAAAAATTTTTGACTACGTGCAGAGCGAAGTATAGTACCTCCCCTTTGTATTATATTGCTCACATCACTAGCTTGCATTTTAAATATATCACCTTCTATCAATCCATGATAACCCTCATATATACCATATATATCTCTGCCATTATAGATAGATGTGCGTACTATGGCTCTAATAGCAGCATTCATGCCTGGTGCATCTCCGCCAGATGTCAATACTCCAATATTTTTCATTTTTTTACAAATTTAATTATAAAAATAGTTAATATCTTAAAGATTTACAAATATAATTCTTTTGACATAACAATTAAATTTTTCATTACAAATGAGATGATTAATTAAATAAAATATATTTTAATTATTTACATTATAAAATATTTCCTGTAATTTTGCAAATATTAATAATAAATAGATCATGAAAGATTCAAGAGATTTACCACGCATTACTACATACGTGTTAAAGGAAATGAAAATGCGAGGTGAAAAGATAAGTATGCTAACAGCTTATGATTATAGTTTTGCTAAAATTTTGGATAAAGCTGGAATAGATGTCATCTTAGTAGGAGATTCAGCAGCAAATGTTATGGCTGGCTATTCTACTACATTGCCTATCACTTTAGAGCAAATGATTTATCATGGTGCATCAGTAGTCAAAGGAGTTAAGCGTTCTTTAGTGGTTGTAGATATGCCTTTTGGAAGCTATCAGGGAAATTCAACTTTAGCTCTAGAGTCAGCTATTAAGATAATGAAAGAGACAGGAGCACAGGCTGTTAAATTAGAAGGGGGTAGAGAAATATTAGAGGCAATTGATCGTATTTTGTCAGCTGGTATACCTGTGATGGGACATTTGGGTTTAACACCTCAAAGTATCAATAAATTTGGTACATATACTGTGAGAGCTACTGAAAAAGAAGAAGCTGAAAAACTCAGAGAAGATGCTATGCTACTCGAAAGAGCTGGTTGCTTCGGTATAGTATTAGAAAAAATTCCTGCTTTATTAGCAAAGGAAGTTGCTGAGTCTAGCAGTGTTCCCATAATTGGTATTGGAGCAGGACGCTGGGTAGATGGTCAAGTACTAGTTTTGCACGATATGTTAGGAATAAATCAAGATTTTTCACCTCGCTTTTTACGAAGATATCATAATTTAGAAGCTGAAATTTTAAAAGCAGTAAATCAATATATTGATGATGTAAAAAATCTTGATTTTCCAAATGAATATGAACAATATTAATGATTGGAAAGTTCCAATACCAATTTTATATGAAGATAATCACCTAATAGCTGTACATAAACCTCATGGACTTCTAATCCAAGGAGATAAATCAGGAGATATCACATTAATAGATCTTGTAAAAACATATCTCAAAGAAAAATATCAAAAACCAGGTGAGGCTTTTCTAGGTCTAATACATAGAATTGATAGGCCTACAGGAGGTATTGTTATTTTTGCTAAAACATCTAAAGCCCTTACAAAAATGAATAAAATTTTTCATGATAGGCAAGTTAAGAAAATATATTTGGCTATAGTAGAAAATAAACCAACAATAGATAATGGGTTGCTAGTACATTATTTAAGAAAAAATGAAAAGAATAATAAAAGTTATGTTTCTGATATACACAAAAATAATTATAAAAAAGCAGAATTATATTTAAATTATATAACATCATCTAGTAAATACCATCTTTTAGGCATAGAATTGTTGACAGGAAGACATCATCAGATACGTGCTCAATTATCTCATATTGCATGTCCTATTAGAGGAGATCTGAAATATGGCGCTCGTAGATCACTTCCAAATGGCAATATAGATCTCTTATCATACTATTTGGAGTTTATACATCCAATAACAGGTAATAAAATTTCTATTACAACAAAAATACCTGAATATAATCCATGGCAATTTTTTAAAATACCGGCAAAAAAATGGTTAGATAAAGTTTATTTTTAGTAAGGGTGAAGTGGTGAGATGTGTATGTATAAAGTGATAATATTCTTAGGTGTTTAAATATACACAGGACTTGCTCTCAAGTCCCTATATACATACCACGCTCGCCTGTCTGATGATGCGAGATTGAGCATCCTACCTACATCGGGCACCACATTGTTTAACAAATATTTATGCATTACTACATACCACATAATGTAGCTCTGCAAGTACTTAGTAGCCACACCTCTGAATTGATTATTTATCCAACCAACAAAAGTATTTACATGTCGTCTAATGGTTGCTACACTGTATACTCCTCGTTTCCTTACCCTATCTATCACTATTTCTTTTCGCTCAAGATTCTGAC